>MDTG01310367.1_pt1 | contig 29582 bp, 32 predicted proteins | sample 811421 | NCBI WGS metagenome assembly MDTG01 (sample SAMN05326645, study PRJNA326480) | marine metagenome | isolation source: seawater | place: Pacific Ocean: South East | collected 2011 | reverse complement strand
TTTTTTAAATAATTTGAGAGTAGTTCCTTTTTTATAAAAAAAATTTTTTTTTATTTTGCTTCTAATTTGAGCTCCTTCTGTGTCAATACAGATTGGAACTGACGAATATTTTTTAACAAAGTTTATATTTTTCTGCAGATTTTTTATCTCAATATGAGACATATTTAACCTGAGTAAATCGACTTTTTTATTCGTAAATTTTAAAAATTTCTTATTTAAAGAAGAAGGGCCTAAGGTGCAAAAAATTTTTTTTTTCATTGATTTAGATTTAACTTAATTTTTTTTGTTATGAATTTTAAATATTCAAAATCCTCTTTATTGTCTAAATCTAAACTTTCTTTAGAAGTTACTTCAAAAAAGAATGGTTTTTTACCAATTCTACATTTATATTTTTCTAATGCGTCCTTAGAAATTCCATATAAACCTGTTGTTTCAATAATTATCGGTTTGGCATCTTGGCTTCGAGGTAAAATATTTGGTTGATAGTTGACTGGTTTTTTATTGAACCAAAACCAAGAGTAAATTGATTTACTGGTCAAAATAGAGTCAAATTTTCTGGTTCTCTTTAAAATTCTGATGCATCTATTAATTGTTTTAACACTCATTAATGGAGCTGTTATAAAGATTTGAAAATAGTAATCTGCCTTAATAATTTTAGAGTGATAATTAAGTAAATCATTACCATTTGCATTATCTAAAGCAAGTTTAGGGAGTCTCTTTATATATTTTAAATTATTTTTTTTACAAAAATTTTTAATAATTTTGCTATCTGAATCTACGTAGATTTCATCAAAATCACATTTTTTTATTTTTCTTAATAAAATTTCGAATAAAGGAACTTTATTAATTTTTATAAAGTTTTTTTTCTTTACTCTTTTTGAGTTTTTTTTAATTGGAATTATAGCTACTACTTTAGTGCTCATTTAAGATTATATACATTATTTTGATAGTTTTTTTCTAAAATACAAATCTTTTTAAAAGTTGATTTTTTGACTTTTGATTTAATAAATAATTTTTTTTTTAAATAAAGATTATTAATATATTTTTTGGGGCATTTTTCTTCTTTCAAGCTTTTGTCTGTTTTTTTTGTTTTTTTTGTATTTAAAAATTTACAAATATCATAAAGATTTTTTTGTGTATGTTGAATAAAATCTTCATATGAAATTGTAATTATATTTTTATCATTTTTAACTTTTTTGTGATTTTTAATTGATTTGTTAATAAGGTTAATTACCATATCTGAGCATCTTTCAACAGAATTTTTCTTTTGCCATTTGATCTCTCTTCCTGCCACGTGCCACGGATATAATTTATTTTTAGATGAAATTAATAGTGCTGAAGGTTGAGGGTCAATTTGAAATCTATTACCCCAATTTCTTTTATTCCAGGAATAAATTATATCAAATGGATTTCTATAAATTTGAATCATTTTGTATTTAATATCCAAATTTTTAAAAAAATTATAGTTAATCATTAAATCATGAGACATTAGTGGAAAATAATTTTTATTTTTTTTTAATAAATTAATAACCCCCCTCCCCTCCGGAAACCTAGTTCTTTTTTTATAAATATTTTTACTATAAAATTTTCCTATACTAGTAACATCTGTAGATCTTAAATTCTGTTTTCTGCCGATCATTTTATTGTAGCTCATCTCATTTAATGTTTGGACAATAAATGAATTTGCATAATCAAAACTAACTTTTTTTAAATTCAAAGCAGCAAGCATATATTCGATAAATTCGATATATTCTACTTGTTCAAAATTTTTTAAAGTTGGGATAATTTTGGACATCATCATTTTTCCTGTTCGGCTAATACCATCAATAATCAAATATTTTTTTACAAAAATTTTATGATGTGAAATTTTTTTAATCATTCTTATCTAAGATAATTTTTTTATTATTTTAAAAAAAATTTTATTTTTATAGTCATATTTCGAATTTAGTTTCGATGACTTTAATATTTTTAACCATTTTTTTTCTTTAATTTTTAGTAAATAATCTATTTTTTTAAAAATCTCTTTTTTATTCATAGTGTAATTTAGAAAAAGATTTGTTTTTTTTGAAATATAATCACTTTTCCATTTTTTTCTAAAATTTCCCTTCATAAATAATCCTAAAACTCTCTTTTTTGAAGACAATATTTCGGCTCCAAGATTAGATGATATAAAAACAATAAGTTTAGATTTTGCCGCTAGAGAATAACCAGTGTCATTATTTTCTAGCTCAATATCAGGCGCGTGTGTTTTAATAAATTTTTTCTCTTCATTAAGGTTGATTTTTTTTTCTTTTCTAATTGAGTTAAGTGCGATGCAAATTTTCACATTATTATTTCTTTTATATTCGTTCAAAATTTCTAAAATTTTTTTTTGACAGAATATAGGAATTTCACTTTTCTTACTTCTGTATTCAGATATAAACATTATATCATATTTATATGGTTTTACATCTGCTTTAAATTCGTTATATCTCAAAGACCCAGCGACTTTATATTTTGCTTGTATATATTTGCTAAAAAGTTTTTTTGAATATTCATCATATACAAAAAAGTAATCATATGTTCTAGCTTTAAGATTTTTAATTATATTTATTTGAGAATTTTTCACAAACATAGAATTATGTTGATAAATTAAAGTTTTAATTTTTTTATTTATTTTTTTTACTTCTGCAATTCTACGATCAAAATCATTACTAATAATTATTTTTGGTTTAAAGCTTTTTATTAATTTCTGAAAGTAAATAATTCTGAGCTTCGTATCATTTCGAGTAAAAAAAATTTCTAAAAAAGCTTTAATTAAAGGAATAATATAAACGTAGTCATTATGCAGTGTAAAAGAGTCACGTATTTTTTTTTTTGGCTGAAAGTAACCATTGTCTAAAAAAAGAATTTTATGGGGTTTAATATCTTTAAAAATAAGTTTTTTTTTATTTATTCGGCTGATAACATTTATCATTATGGTAAAATTTGATTAAATTTTAGGTTTCAGATTTTTCAATTTGTTCAATGATTTTTTCAGAAATTAACTTGTGTCCTAATTCATTAAAATGAATTAAATCTTTTGAGAACAAGTTTTTTAAATAGATATCATGATCAATTTTAATGAAATTATTTCCTACAAAACTTTTTATAATTTTATTGAATTCATTTTTTCTTGTTAAAACACCAGGTCTGATATTTTCATAATTTTTATGACATGAAATTTCAAGCCAAATAATTTTGGATTCTTTAAAAGTTTTTTTTAGCGATCTAATAGTTTCTGAAAAACTATTTTTTGAAACTCGATGTTTATTCAATTGTCTTATTAAACTAGGCATAAAAAAAATCTTGTTAATGAAACGATTTATAAAACTAAATTTTCCCTTAAATTTAAAAATTTTTATTGTTTCTTCTGAAAAAGCTTCGGGTCTTGCATCATTAATTCCGGTTCCTAAAATAATATAATCAGGTTTCCAATTTAATAAGTATCCCCTAGTTTGATCTATTAGAAGTTCAGAGATTTGATTTCCTAAAGATAATTGCCAAAATTTACATTTGTTATATTTTTTCTTTAATAAATAAGGATAAGTTTGATCAAGATCTACTCTTTCCGATTTTGGGTAAATTCTTGGTGATCCTGTAGAGTCAGTTAAAATAACGAATTTCATTTTAAATTATTTTTTTAATTTTGCTGGTCTCCCTAAATATACTCCTGAAGTTTTACAATGCTTTACTACAAGGGAACCAGCACCAACTATGGTATCTTTGATTATTTTAATTTTATCTATAATGGTTGAGCCAATACCAATAAACGATCTTGTACCGATTGATGTTTGTCCACCTATTTTTACACCAGGTGCAATATGACAATGATTTTTAATTTTAACATCATGTTCTATAAGACTCGCAGAATTTATAATACAATTTTGACCTATAAAGCTATTTGGATTAATTATTGATTTTGCACAAATAGTTGTACCTTCTTTTATAGAAGAACTCTTTGAAATTAGTGCAGTAGGGTGAATGAGTTTTGCAAATTGAAAACCTTTTTTTTTTAACATTTTGAAAATTTTTTCTCTTAATTTATTTTCACCAATTGCAATAAAAAAAAGTGTTTCTTTTTTATTAATATTTTTAAGGTAACTTCGATCACCTAAATAAGGGATTGTATAAATTTTTTTTTTTTTTTGAAATCCATCGCATATTATTCCTTTAATTTCAAAATTATTTAATTGGGCTATTTCTTTAACAACTTTTAAGTGAGAGCCATAGCCAAAGAAAATCAATTTCTTTTTATTTTCTGATTTTTTTTTATTCAACATAATACTTTATATCTCTAATCACATAATATGGTTTAAATTTTTCAGTTATTGTTGCTCTTAATATTTTTTCTAACACAATAGGTGTGGTAGATAATTTTAATTGATATAGGTCTTCCAAATTTTTTTTTGTGTAAATTTTTTTAACCCATTTATTTTTTTTATTTTTTTTAACTAATGTATTAATTATTTCTCTATCTTTTAAAAGTTTAGAAATTATATTTTTAGCTTGATTAAACATATATAAATGAGTTTTATTAATTAAATAATTAATGTCACATTTTTTTTTAATTTTAAATTTTGTGACATCAATAATTTTACCTTTATCAACTTTATTGTCCATTAAATGAGCAGTGGATCCATAAATTTTTGAATTATTTATTATAGCGAAATTTGTACATCCAATCCCTCTATAATCTGGTGTACCAGGATGAAAATTTATTGAATTTATTCTTACGTGATTTAGTAAATTCTTTTTTAAAATAAAAAGACTTCTAAAACAAAAAATATAGTCAATATTTTTCTGTAATAAAAATTTAAAGTTACGTTTTTCCTTTTTTTTTTTTGAAAAAATAATTGTTAAATTAGTTTTTTTTGAAAGAAATTTAATTAATTTTTTAGAATATTTACAGTTTTCTCTACCGAAGAAAACAACATTCAAAAAATTTTTTTTTTTAATTTTAATTAATTTTATTTTCAACTAATTCTGCTAGTTTTTTTAGTTCAGATGGTTTTGTATTATAAACTTCTAATGTAAAATAATTTACTTTTTTATTAATATATTTCCAAAACCAACTATCTTTATTAAAAGGCTCATTGGTGTCTTTAAGGCCATTATTTTCACTTAAATGATAACCTCCTATTCTATCTTCACATTCATTAAAAAAATCTTCTGCTTTAAATTTTAAACTTTTAGCTGAAACTTTTAGATGAGCAACATCCAACAATATATTAACTTCATTTTGATCAAATGTTTTTAAAAACTCCAATGTTTCTTTAGGTTCAGAAATCAAGAAAGGATTAATCTTAAAATTATTCAAATTTTCGTGACTAACAACATTATTCTCAATTAATAGTTTTATTTTATAATCATTTGCAAATTTACTGATAGTTTTTACATTTTTATAAAAAGTTTCCTTCGCTTTATCTCGATCGAAAATTTCTATTTTTTTAAGTTTATTTCCAAGTTCTTTAGGTTGTGGGTCTAGTAAAAATCCAGCATGAAAACTGCAATGTGTTCCTCCGATTTGTGATGCGAGTTTGATAGACTTCTTTACAAAATTTAATGATTTTTCCTCAATTTCTTTATTTTGAGAAGCTAAATTGATAACAAAAGAATCTTTTGCGGGAGGAAAATAATTATGAATTTGAAATTTAAAATCTTTTTTTAGGCTAATTAGTTCTGAAGATAAATTCTCAGAATAAATTCCACCTGATAATTCAATACATTTAATCCCACTCTCTTTAAAGTTTTCAATACTTTTTTGAGGGGTTAATGTTTTATTACCGCCTGTAGATACAAATACACTCATATTACAATTAATTATCTATACTTCTTATATTTATATGTTTTTTATTTAATAAGTTGTTAGCTGGTATATCTTTTTTTGCAACTTTTCCCACTATTTGATTTGCCTTTGAAGATGAAATACCTGTGGCTGGTCTTTTGAATTCCAGGTCTATAATGCTTATAATTTGCCCCTTTTTTATTAATTTTTTAGTGTAAATACTTCTTTTCATAAATTTTATATTTTTTTTCTCTCCTGATGACAGGGTTTTTTCTTTTTTACCTAAGCAAATTTTTGCACATTTAATATCTGAAATAAAGTTTGATAATTCTAAAGGAGATAGAGAGCATTTGTGATCTGGGCCCTTAAGATTTTTGTTTAAAGTGAAATGTTTTTCTATTGCGACAGCTCCAAAAGAAGTAGCTGCAATAGCAGATACATTATTTAATGTGTGATCTGAATATCCAACGTGACAATTAAAAAAATCTTTGAACTTCATTATAACTTTTATATTTGCTTCATTATAGTCAGCAGGGTAATTAGTGGTACACTGCATAAGAATAAATTTATTTTTAAGATATTTTTTTAAGATTTTTACTGCAATTTTAATCTCACTAAATTCACTCATCCCAGTAGAAATAATTACGGGCTTTTTCTTCTTTGCAACATGCTCAATAAAAGCTGGTTCAGAAAGATGCATTGAAGCTAATTTAAATGCTGGTACTTTTAATCTATTTAGCATTTCAACATCATCAAAATTATATGGCGTAGATAAAAATAGAATTTTTTTTTTTTTACAGTGCTTGATTAGTTCCTTGTGATCAGAATAAGATAATCTTAATTTTTTTAACATTTGAAATTGAGACTCATTATTTTTTTTTGTATTTTTTATTTGATATGGTGCTTTTTTAGCATTGAGCGAAACAAGATTAACCGGATTATAGGTTTGAAATTTCACACAATCAGCTCCAGCAGCTTTAGCCACATTAATCATTTTTTTTGCTTTTTCTATACTTCCATCATGATTAACTCCAATTTCTGCAATTAAAAATGGTATGGCACTTGAACAAATCTTTTTATTAGAAATTTTAAAATCTTTTACCATGCAGTGAAACCACCATCTACAACAAGATTGTGACCATTAATATACTTTGATTTTTCAGAAAGTAAAAAAATTATCGAGTCTGTTATTTCTTCAAGTTTTGCTTTACGTCTCAAAGGAACTTTTGCTGAATATTGTTTAACAAAATTTTTATTTTCTCTTTTATCTTCAATTCCACCTGGTGAGATACAATTAAATCTAACATTTTTTCCAACCCAATAAGTAGCTAGGAATTTGGTGAATGATATTAGTCCTCCTTTAGCAGTGTTATAAGCTGAATTGGAGAAAATTTTTTTATTCTGATTTTTATTGGAATAAACATTGGCTAAATTTGAACCTTTGTAAATAGAATGATCATTACCTACTATTCCATAGATTGAAGAAACAAAAACAAAACTACCAAATTTTTGTTTCGCAAATGTTTGACCAAAGTTTTTTGCTAATAAAAATGCTCCTCCTAATTCAATATCAATTAATGATTTCCAGCTTCGGAAACTAAAATTTTCTAAAGGAAAATAAAAATCTTTTGATTTTGCAGTTACTGAGAAAACAATACCATCTATCTTTTTAAATTTTTTAATTACATTATCATGAAAATTTTTGACAGATTTTTCATTAATCACATCTATATAATGTTCAAAAATATTCACTTTCTTTCTTATAAAACGTGTTTCTCTTGAAAACTTTTTATCCGCACAAATAACCACATTTTCTTTGCTAAGCTTTTTAATAATACTCTTTCCTAATTTACCTTCACTGCCTATTAAAATAATTTTTTTTTTTTTCATAATGTTACTCCACGATAAGATAAAAATTCATGGAAAGTTTTATATTTTGAAAACTTAGGTTTAATGTTTTTAATTTTTTTTATCAATTTAATCTCATTTTCATTTTGGTATTTATAAGAAAATTTTTTTGAACAATTTTTATTTATTTTTATTAATTTTGGCTCCTTTCTAAATAAATTTATTATATCATTTGTGTTAAAAATTTTGTTTTTTTTATATAATTTTGTGAATATTTTTTTAAGCAGCCTCAAATCCTCTGGATAATCCAAAGTAAGGCGTAAACCTGGCCAAATATGTTTCTGGTTGGTTATCTTTAAATCGTGAATTTTAAATAGACCAGTATCTGTAAAATACCTTTCCCAAATCTCAGTATCTGATTTTTTTTTTATTTTACAAATTTTTTCTAAAGCTTTTACTTTTATTCCATAAATAAAGATTCCATGAGGAAGATCAAAAGTGCGTATTAAATCAAAATTACTTTTTTTAATTTTACTTGCTACCTTATCAATATATAATGGGTCTACTAAAGGACAATCTGCAGTTATATTTATCACATGCTTAGCTTTGTATTTTTTTGCTGCTCCATACAATCTTAGCAAAACATCTTCGGGACTTCCTTGATAAAAATCTACTTTTTTCCTTTTTGCTAATTGACACAAAGGTCTATCATCTGGCAAATTTGATGTACATATTACTATTTTACTAATATTTTTCGAATGTTTAATTCTATCGATCATATGACTAAGAATTTCTTTATTTTTTATTTTTCTCAAAATTTTTTTTTTCAATCTTTTTGACTTAAGTCTTGCAGTAATTAAGAAAGGTATGCTCATTTTAAAATATTAAATTTAATTAAAGAATAAGGATTTAGATCTCGTTTAAGTTTACGATTTATTATTAATTTTAATTTATGTGGGGATATACCTAAATTATTAGTTCTCAAGAAAGCTACATCTTCAGCTTTTATTTTCTCACCGGAAAATTTTTTTTTTACTAAAGTTATACTTTTTTTTTGAAATGAGCGATATTTTTTTTCAGACTTTGTAAATTTATTTGAAAAATCTTTTCCAATTGACTCTTCAATTATTCTTAACTGATTAATAAATTTTTTAAATTCATTTCGTAATAATGCAGATTCAAAATCATATGTTCCTTTTGCCCTTGTGTAACATATATGCTTTTCTAAAACTGTTGATCCAAATGCCATCGACATAAAACAAAGTGTATTTTTGTCTTCTGAAATAAAATTTGTGTGATCTTGATATCCAACGGGTAATCTAAATTTTTTTTTTAAATCGGCTATTTTAATTAAATTAGCATCTTTAATTTTTGTTGGAAAATTTTGCACGCCGTACATTAAAATTATATTTTTTTTACCTAAAAACTTAATTGCGTAATTAATCTCTTCAATTGATGATCCGCCTACACTAAGATTTTTAATTCCTCTAAATTTTGAAACTTCTTTAAGAACTAATGGGTTGGTTAAATCAGAGGAATTTATTTTAATTCCATCAATTTTAATTTTTTTTAATATTTGAAAGCTTTTATGTTCATAGAAGCAACAATAAATTTTTAATTTTGGAAATTTATTTTTTGTAAACTTTATTATTTCGATCCATTCTTCAGGAGTAAACTCGATTTTCTTCAATTTTTTAAACAAAGAATTTTTTGGGCTCATCATATATCTTAAATCCCAGACTTGGAATTGGACAGCATCTGAGCCAGCGAAGGCTGCATCTTTAATTAATTTTTTTAATTTATTGATTTTCCCGTTATGTGAACAGGCTATTTCAGCAATAACAAACATCTTAAAATTATTTATCTAACTCTTCTTTAATCATTATATCAATCAATTGATCAATATTTGTTGTGCTTTTCCATTTTAAAACCTTCTTAGCTTTAGCACTGTTTCCTCTTAAAAAACCTACTTCTTTAGGCCTAAAATAGTATGGATCTATTTTAATTAAAGTTTTTTTTGTTTTATCATCATAACCAACTTCATTTTCTTTTTTATTTTTCCATTTAATATTGATATTCATTTTTTTAAATACTTTTTCTGTAAAAGCTTTAACTGAAATAGTTTTTCCAGTTGCAACAACGTAGTCATCAGCTTTTTTTTGTTGAAGCATCTTCCACATAGTTGAAACATATTCTTTAGCGTAACCCCAATCACGTTTTGCATAAAGATTTCCTAAGTATAATATTTTTTGTTTTCCAAATTTAATTTTTACAGCGGCTTCAATAATTTTTCTTGTAACAAAGTTTGTACCTCTTCTTGGAGACTCGTGATTAAATAAAATACCGTTGCAAGCAAAATATCCTTGGTCTCTATAATTTTTCACTAGATAAAATGAGTATAATTTTGAAGTTGCGTAAGGAGAGCAAGGATCAAAATTTGATTTTTCGTTTAGAAATGCTCCTTTTTTTTTGTTACCATAAAGTTCACTAGTCGATGCTTGGTAAAATTTAGCTTTTGGGCAACAATTAACCATAGCCTCTAAAAGATTTAAACATCCAATCGAATTAACTGATGCTGTAAATTCAGGAACTTGAAATGATAAATGTACATGTGATTGAGCAGCTAAGTTATAAATTTCAGTTGGTTTAATCTTATTTATTAATTTATTTAAGTTTGAGGGGTCTGTTAAATCTCCATAATGTAAAAAGAAGTTGTTTTTATTATTTGGTTTTATTAAGTGAAGAATATTACTTAAATTTGAAGTGGATGATCTTCTTCTTAAACCATGGACGATATATTTTTTCTTAAGAAGGAATTCAACTAAATAAGAGCCATCTTGACCAGTCACTCCTGTAATAAAAGCAATTTTTTTTTTCATTATTTAAATATTATAAATATCAGGTTTATAATGTTTCATATTACTTGGTTTCATAAACCAATTAACGGTATTTTTTAATCCAATTTCAAATTTTATTTTTGGTTTAAAATTGGTTAGTTTTTTTAATTTTTTATTATTACAAAGTAATCTATTAACTTCAGATTTTTTTGGCCTCAATCTTTCATTTGCTGTAACTACTTTAGCGTTGCTATTCATAATTTTTTTTATTTTTTTTATTATATTTAATACTGATATTTCTTTGTTTGATCCAATATTAACAATTTGACCCAAAGATTTTTTGCTTTTAGATAAAGCTAAAATAGCTTCGCAAGTATCCGTTACATAAGTAAAATCTCTAGTAGGTTTTACGTTACCTACATCTAGTCTTTTTTTTTTATTTATTATTTGAGAAATAATATTCGGAATAACAGCCCTTGATGATTGTCTTGGTCCATAACAGTTAAATGGACGTGCTATAACTACTGGTAAATCTATTGAATTGAATAAACTCATAACCATAGCATCGGCACTTATTTTAGTTGCACTATAAGGTGATTGAGGTTGCAATGGATGCAATTCGTCTATGGGAACATATTTTGCAGTACCGTAGACCTCACTAGTAGATGTGTGCACTAATTTTGATACATTATTTTTTTTAACAGCATAACAAATATTCAATGTGCCTTTAATATTCGTTTCAACATAATGATCAACAGATAAGTACGAGAATGGAATTCCAATTAAAGCTGCTAAATGAAAAACAACATCTACTTTATTAGTTATAGTTTCACAGAATTGAGGATCTCTTATATCTCCAGTGATAATTTTTAAATTTTTATCTTTTTTAATAGTTTCAAGCCATCCCCAATTGTTAAATGAATTGTATTGGGATAATGCTTTTACTTTAAAACCTTTTTTTAAAAGTAATTCAGTTAAATGTGATCCAATAAAACCATCAGCACCTGTTATTAATACATTTTTCATCAGTTCTTTACCTTCATAATTTTTTTAATAGATGATGTAATTTGATTATAAATTAACTTCTGATCTTTCATAGTTAAATTAATAGAGGTAGGAATACTAATTGAGTTTAATCCTATTTTATTTGATATTGGATAAGAACCCTTTCCATATTTTTTATATGGTTTCATAGAATTAAGAGGATAAAAACCAGGTCTTGTTTCTATGCCTTTTAAATTTAAAATTTTCATTAGTTTGTCTCTTCGAGATTCTCCAATATTTGAAATTAAGATAGTATAGAACCAATATGAATTGGTAGACCAGTTATTCTTTGGCAACAATCCAATCAAGCTGTTATTTTTGAATAATTTATCATAATTATGAAAAATGATTTTTCTACTTTTCAATAAAAAACTTATTCTTTTTAATTGAGCCACTCCTACAGCGGCTTGTAAATTTGTCATCCTAAAATTGAACCCAGCAAAATCATGCCAGTAATTTTTTTTTACCGACCTTCCTTGGTTTAAAAGAATTCTTGCTTTTAAAGAGTTTTTTAGTGACCTAAATACTGCCATTCCACCCTCACCTGTCGTAATTAATTTATTTGGGAAGAAACTGAACGTGGTGCAATGTCCATCTAATCCTACTTTACGTTTTTTATAAGTGGATCCTAACGCCTCTGCGCAATCTTCAATAACAAAAATTTTTTTTCTTTTTGCAAATTTAATAATTTCATCAATTTTAGCTGGCTGTCCATAAATATGTACTGGTATTATAGCTTTTGTTTTTTTAGTAATTAGTTTCGAAGCCTTATTTAAATCAATCGTCCAAGTATCATTTTCACAATCTACCAAAATAGGCTTTGCACCTAAATGCAACACTGCATTAATAGTTGCGGCAAACGTAAAATTTGGAACTATTACCTCATCATCTTTTTTTATACCAAGAGTTGATAGTGCAAGTTCAATAGCAGTGGTTCCATTGGAAACTGCAACAGAGTAACCTCCACCAAGATACTTTGAGAATTTTTTTTCAAATTCTTTTACAAAAGCACCATTTGATGAGATCCAACTACTTTTGATACATTTATTTAAGTTTTTTAATTCTTCTTTGCCTAACAATGGCTGGGATAAAAAATATTTTTTCATAATTTTTAGAATTTACTTATGTAGGATAAATTTTTATTAACTTCATTCCATTGACCAAAGTCAAACCATGAATCAGATGATAGTGGATAAACACCGATTTTTTTTTTCTTTTGAATTAAGATTTTAATTAACTCATTAAAATCCATTTTTTCTTTTTTTAAATATTTAAGTATTGAAGGTTCAAAAATATAAACTCCAGTGCTGACTAGATGATCATAACTTGGTTTTTCCGAGATTTTTTTTAAAGAGCCACTACTTTTTAAATTACATACTCCATAAGGTATTTCAAAATGTCTGAGTGAACCAACAATTGTAACTAGATTTTTCTTTTCTTTATGGAAGTCAAAAATATTTTTAAAATCTGTCTTTATTAAAATATCACAGTTACTCACAACGAAAGTTGTTTTTAGATTTTTTTTTAAAAGACTAAGAGAGCCAATAGTTCCCATTGGCTTGACTTCTTCCTTAAACGCAATATTGAAATTTTTAAAATTTTTAAAAAATGCTCTAATTATTTTAGATTTGTCATGAATAGAAAGGTAATATTTCTTAAATCCCCACTCATTAAACTGTTCAATAATTTTTAAAATTATAGGTTTATCACCAAGAGGGAAAAGTGGTTTAGGTAAAATTTTCGTGAATGGATCCAATCTTGTACCTTTTCCACCGGCCATAATAATCACAGGTATTTTGTTATAAATATTTTTTTTCTTTAATGTATCTTTAAAAATTATATTAATTAATTTTTTATTTTTGATCACAGGTATGTAATTAATATTTTTATTAAAAAGATTTTTTATTTTTTTAATATTTTTTGAAGATGTTACAAATTTAAAGTTTTTATTTATAATTTTTGTTACTCTGTGATTAAGGCTTATTCCTTTATAAACTGCATTTCTAAAGTCCCACTCTGTAAAAATTCCATCAACGTTTTGGGATTTATTTAAGCAAACACATATGTCATGATCTAAAGTATCCATATGCTTGATTGCTTCTTTGATTGATAAATTTGAATCTATTTTATATTTTTCAATATTTTTATTTATCATAAAATTTTAAAGTTAATATATCAATAAATTATAAATTGATAGATAAATGAATTTATTTTTTTTTAAATATCCAGGCATATGATATATAATTTTGTATAATATATTTACGGTGGGAATTATTTTTTTTAATGAAATTAATTAAATCATGAAATTTTTTTTTACCTAATTTTTGTTTTACGCCCACCGAACTTTCCCATACTCCAATATAGTTAAGAAAAGGAAATTTAATCTTATGTTTATATTTAATATTTTTAATAAATTTTAAATACTTTAATGATCTTAATTGTTTGTATAATCTATAAGGTTCAAGTCCATATTTACTTTTTGTTAGAAAGAAGGGAAATTTTTTACCTAAAGTTTTGTACAGATATTTATATAATAATTGATTGTTGTCCTCTTTTAATAAATTTGAAACCCACATTATCATCAAATAACCGTCTTTCTTTAAAATTCTTTTTATTTGGAACTTTGCTGTATTAAAATCTACATGATTGAAAGCATTACAGCTAACTAAAGCATCAAAATAATTATTTTTAAAATTATTATTTTCAAATTTTTTATTTATAATTTTAATTTTCATTTTTTTAAATAAATTGCTTTTAAAAATCATTTTTTTACTCGGCTCAAGAGCAATTAATTTTTTATAGCCACGTTTATATAAATCATTAGCGATAAATCCATTTCCTGAACCTAGATCTAGTATAGTATTTTCTTTTTTTAAAATTTTATTTTTTTGAAAATATTTATAAATGGATCCATCAACACGTGGTCTAAATTTATAAAGAGATGAAATTTTTGAATATTCAGTATGTTTGGTTTTCATAGTTTAAATTTAAAATAATTATGATTGTCTTATTTATTGGTTAAGTGTTTCTATCAATTTTTTAGAACTTCCTTTCAGGAAGTCAAATTTCTTTAATAAATCAATTTTATTAACTTTTTTAATTTTTTTAGATTTTAATATTTGATACATTTTTTTTGATGAAGAAACTTCATGACTTATTCCTAATCTCTTTAAGATAAAATTTTTTGAAATTTCTTTATCAATAAAGAAATTAATTATAATTTTTCCGAGAAAACAAGCTTTTATAAGTTCTGTAGAAAACATTCCAACCACAAAATCACTTTTTTCTTTGAAAATATTTTTTGTACCCATCAAGATTTTTACTTTTTTTGTGTCATAATTTTTCTTAATTTTAATTAAATTATCTTTTTCCTCAGGATGTAAGCAAAGTACTGTTCTAAAATTGTATGAGTTAGAAAAATTAAAGACAAAATTATAAAAATTGAATTCATTTTTTTTTATATTTGGTATTCTGGATGACAAAGGTTGACTTATAAAAATTATTTTTTTCACAAATTACCTTTAATAAGGATTTCTTCTAAATATGGTTGACCAATTTTAATTACACGGGTTTTTGTAAATATTTTTTTTATTTTTTTTTTTGAATATGAGTCAATACACATGATATTGTTTGGTAAAAAATATTTATTTTCATATTTAAATCTCATTTTCAAATTATCCCAAGTATCAATTATCGAAAATGTTTGTATATTATTTTGACGAGCGACTAAAATTACATTTTTTTCTAGTATTGAATTTCCAGAACTTGACAATATTATTTTTTTTGGTTTAAATTTAGAAATAGTTTTTCGTATTATATTTTTATCTGTTTTTATAAATTGTATTTTTAAAAAACTTTTTTTAGGAAAATTTATTTTTTTAAATTTTTCTGAGAAATAAATCTTAAATTTTTTTTTTTTATTTGAGCAATATTTTAAATATTGATAAAGATAATTATAGGTACCAACTTGATTTATAAAAAAAATATTCAATTTTTAAATTGATCTTTGTTAGCTATTACTTTTTTTATAGCCTTAACAAAACCATCCATATCCCTAAGATTATATGGCGTAGAGATTATATTAGTTAAAATAACTTGATTATCATTTAAATTTTCACAGACTTTTGCGGTTCCTTTGTTATAAGAAATTTTTTTATTACTTTTGCTATAATTAAATGGAAATCCTTTTGAACCGAAACATATTTTTTTTTGAAAAATTGGTTCAAGATATAAAGGTTTTAAATAACCGCTTCTTAGATAATAGCCTTCAGCGTTGACTGCTCTTACAAAATCTTCTTTTTTTATGCCAATTTTTTTTTCATCATATTTCATTACATAGAAATAATATACATGAGAGCAATTTTTTCTTGTTATGGGGGCGGATAATCCTTTTATTGACTTTATACCAACACTTATTCTATTAGCTAACTTTACTCTCTCTTTATTAAGTTTAGTTAGCTTTAAAAATTGATGATACGCGATTGCAGCTTGAATTTCAGTTATCCTCAAATTTTGTCCTATTGTGTTTGATATATCTTTAATATTCCAAGGTCCAACAACACACTCACCGTGGTTTCTTACTAAACAAGATTTTAAAAATATTTTTTTATTGTTTGTAATTAGTATTCCTCCTTCACCACTCTGAATTGTTTTGTGTCTATTAAAACTAAAAACCCCTGCTTCTCCAACTGCGCCGGTAAACTGATTGTTTTCAATTTTTGCTGCAGGAGCTTGAGAATTATCCTCTAATAATAATAGCTTATGTTTTTTTGCAATTTTTTTGAGTTTTAACAATTCTGCACCATGACCAAAAATATTAACTGCTAAAATTGCCTTTGTTTTATTAGAAATTTTTTTTTCAACTAATTTTGGATCTAAGCCATAAGTGTTAGGTTCTATATCTGCAAAAACAGGTACCCCTCCACATTGTAATATGCTTGATGCTGTTGCATGCATTGTGTATGGAGAAGTAATTACCTCATCACCAGGTTCAATTCCAGAACTCATAAGCATGCAATAAAGTGCGCTTGTTGCAGAGTTAACTGCTACAGCATATTTAACATTAAAAAATTTACAAAATTTTGTCTCAAGTTTTTTTACCCATTTGCCTCCAAAAAAATTTCCATTTGGTGAGGCTACAAATCCTGATAACTCACCATTCTTCATTATTTCCACTACACTACTGATTTCTTTTTTTCCAATAGTGTTGTATCTAAAGACTTTACTATTAATTTTTTTTCCACCAAATATCGCTAATTTCATAACTAAATAATCTTATTTATTACCCTAATTGTTTCCTCTGCGCTTTTAATCAATTTTTTTTCTAAAAACTTATTATAATTTTTAGACAATAAAAAATCTAAACTAAATATTTGTTTTATACGCAATTCTAAATTCTTTTTCAATAACCTATAATTACTCAAATAATCGTAATAATAAATTTTTTCTTTAATAATACGATGCCCCGCTGAAAAAAAATTAATTTTTTGTTTTTCATCATATATGATCATGTCAAGTAAATTGTAAGAGTACTTGTTTACTTCATTACAATTTACTTCGATATTGTTTTTAAAAATAAGTTTAAAATTAGTCTTTTTATAATCTTTTTTTTTTATGATTTTAATTGGTTTTCCAAAGTAAAAAATTATAAGAGATAAAAGATGACATAGATTTTCAAATAATCCATTGTTAAAAGTTATATTAAAATTCAAGTTTTTCTTATTTTTTAAAATCTCAAATATTTTTCTATAATTTTTTTCAAAAATTCTCTGATAATTTATAATAACTTTACTTTTTTTAAAGTTAAGAATAATTTTTCTAAAACTTTGAGTTGTAGTTGCAACGGGTTTTTCAAAAATAACTGTTTTTGGTTTTATTTTTAGTTTGTTTAGCTGTTTACAAATAAGCGTAAAATATTTTGTTGGTGTGGCAAAACAAACTAAATCTATTTTTTTTGCTTGTTCTTTTTTTAAATCTGTTAATTTTTTAAAAGTTAAAATTTTTTTTTTTTTAAATTTTGATTTAAATAAGTTTAATTTTTTTTGACTTGGATCCACAACAGCATAGAGATTATATTTTTTTGATTTTAAAAAAAAATTTACATAACTTTTAAAGTTTTTAATGTTTTTATTTCCTAGACCAATACTTCCTAGACCTAAAACTATTACATTCATTTTATTTTTTTAAAAGTTTTGACGCAATCACAAAATCTAATTTACTATCAATATCTATTGATTTTTCACGTGGCATTAAATAAGCAAAAGTATTTTTGTGGTAATATTTTCTAGTTTTTTTTAAAATTTTATAGTTAAAAACATAAATAGAACCATTAGGTATATAAGTTTTTTTTGTTTTTTGTCTGTTGTTAACTGCATTAAAATTAGAGTTTACAGATTTCACGCTTTTATTTTTATAAACAAAATGATTCCAATCAATTGGATAATAAGCTTCGGTCATGCTTATAACAGAAGCAGCTTTTTTTTTTAAAAATAGATCTATCGCATTATCTATATCTGCTGAACTTCGTAGGGGAGATGTAGGAAGTAATGCCACAAAATTTTCAACTTTGTTATTCAGTTTATCAATTACTTCAAAATAAGAATCCATTACCATTGAATTATCTCTTGCTAAATTTTTGTTCCTTAAAAAAGGAACTTCTGCACCGTATTTTTTCGAAATTTTAGCGATATCCTTACAATCTGTACTTACAATAATTTTTGAAATTTTTTTAGACTTTTTGGCAGATAAAATACTGTGAGCAATCAAGGGTAACTTAGAAATTATTAATTTATTTTTACTTTTTAATCCTTTGCTTCCTTTTCTTGCTGGAATAATGGCTAACATTAATAATCACTTTTTTTAATTAGTTCGTCTTGAGAAATATTTCTTTTGGATTTTTTTCCAATAATATTTTTTAATTCTTCAGGATGTAAACCTGTTCCTGGTCGTTTTACATCTAGCAATTCTTTAGTTATAACTTGCTCTTTGTTAATATTTTCTCTTGCGACAACACTTCTCCTAAAGGAGTCAGTTCTTTCTTTGGACTCTACTCTAAATATTTTAGAACTTCCAAGTGCATCAAAAACTCTCTTAGTTCCTTTAGAAATCAAATTTAAATCTTCACCATCTATTGACATATGGTGGTCCCATCCTTCCATGTTTTTATCAATAGTAAAATGTTTCTCAATAACTTTTACTCCAAATGCAACTGAGGCTATTGGTAATTCAAAGCCCTTTGAGTGGTCAGAAAATCCAACGGGATAACCGTATAAATCTCTCAATGTTTTTATTCTATTTAAATTGGTTTCTATGTCTTTCGGAGGGTAAATTGAGACGCAATGTAATAAAATTAAATCTTTATTCCCACTTTTCTCAAAAGCTTTTACAGCTTTATTAATTTCATCTAAATCACATAAACCAGTGGATAAAATTGTAGGAATATTTTTTTTTCCTATAAACTCGATAAAATCATAATTATTACAATCCATTGAAGCAATCTTTATAAAGTCTACTCCTATTTCATTAATTAAAATATCCGCTTCCTCTTTTGAAAAAGGAGTTACTAGAAAATCTAATCCTAATTTTTTGGAGTAACTTTTCATTTCAATTAATTGTTTTTTTTTAATTGAGTAAGTTTCTACTATTTCTTTAAGTGTATAATCTTTTCTATTTCTATAATCATCTGCAATAAAATAATTATCCTCGTAGACTTTTTTTGAAAAAATAGAGTTGCTTGAAAAAAATTGAAATTTTACACAATCTGCTCCAGCTGATTTAGCAGAATCAATAATTTTTTTACACAAATCCATATTTCCATTATGATTAGAACCGATTTCAGCAATTATATATGGCGGGTCTTTATCTTTGATTACTTTATTCTTAGAAATATTAAAATTCATAGTATTAAATTTGTGAGTTATCTTAAAATTTTTAAAGCCATAAAAGCTTCAGCATATTTACAGTTAGCATATGATCCTCGCAAAATAGCATTAGATTTTATACTTAACATGGATCTTGGGAAAGGGTGACTTTTCATTTCATGACTGTAAATTTTACAAATTTCAATTTTTTGCTTGAGGAATTTACTTATATCAACAAAAGTGTTTGGGTAAAAAAGTTTTTTCTGATCTCTGATTCCAAAATTAGTTTCAGATAATGTCTCGTAAACTAAAACTTCACTTATTGAGTTATATCTAAAACCTTTTGTAAATATTATACACGCCTCATAAATTAACCTATGATCAGTATGTATATCACTACCATTTGGAATATATAAAATATCAGGTTTGACGGACATTACTATTTTTTTTATAAATTCAATTACTTTATTCAAATTTTTAGATGTGATTATTGTTGGTTCAAAGTCGCCAATAAAATATTTATCAAAATTTAATTTTTTTTGAACTTTTTTTATACATTTCATTTTTTTTTCTGCTTCTACTTTATTTTTTTTCCAACTTGCCATAGTGACGTATACACAAAATATTTTATCACCTTTTTTTTTATGTTTAAGCAATGTTCCACAACTTAATGCTTCATCATCAGGATGAGGTGCTATGAAAAGTACTTTTTTCATTAAAATAAATTTAATTTTGATTTAACATTAATTTTTGGTTTGGTTTTGATTACTTTAATCAACCCTTCTCCACATTTAACAATAAAACTTTTATTGTTAAAAGTTTTAACAACTCTTCCATATTCATAATTGCTCTCTTTTATAGATTTAATCTTAATTATAGAAGTCTTTTCTAAAAAATATTTTCTTTTTTTATAAATAAAATAGGTTCCTATATAAGGTTTTGACAAAGCTCTTACTAAATTATGAATAAATTTGTTACTCATTCTCCAATCTATAATTTCCTCACCTGAGGTTCTTTTCCTTAGATTAATTTTACTTACATTTTTCAAAAACTTATTTTTTAAAAAAAGCTTATTAAGCATAATTGGGATCCTTTTTTGTCCAGTCATAATGATCTTGTTGTATAGATCACTGGCATTCATGCTTTTTTTTATAAGTACTTTACAATGATCAATTATATTACCAGCATCTGGTTTTTTATTAATTATAAAAAAATTTGTGCCTGAAAATTTCTTATTCAATATAATTGACCAAATAATCGGATTTCTACCTCTAATAACTGGTAAATTTGAAGGATGAAATCCTACTATTTTTCCTTGATATTTTTTTAATATAGGATTTGTAATGAGATTTGAGTAACCAAAACAAAAAATGTAATCTGGATTAATATCATTGATCCATTTAAAAGTTATTTTTGAATTTATATTAGGTGTGTCAAGATAAGGAATTTTTTTTGATACTTGTCTCAAATCTGCAAAATCTGCGTTAATTTTATTTTTACTGTCAGAAATTATTCCACTAACAATGATTTTTTTTTTTTGCTTTAATAGTGTCTTCAAAAAAATTTTTGACAAAATTACACTTCCGATAAATATAATTTTTTTTTTATTTTTCATTTGTAATCATTTTTTTTAATATTAATGCAATATCTTCATAAGTTTTTTCAGTGTAATGACCATTTAATTTTAATGGAAATGCCTCCAAGGGTTCGGGTAGTTTAGAAAAATATATTTTATCTAAATCAATTAAATCAAATTCATTTCTTTTAAAAATATTAATTATATTCTCTTTATTTTGAAGATTGGCCTTAGGCAACAATGTGTAATCATATCTTAAGTACATCGGCAAATAAACAAATGTAATTTTTGATTCTTGCTCTTCAACTATTTTTTTAACTCTGAATAATGTTTGCTCAAATAATTCTAAAGTTTTATTATTTGATACAAAAGGATTATTGATATTTAAATTCATTCTTAAATTATAAAATTTTAGAAAAGAAATTATTTTAGATAATTTATTCTCCCCCTCCCCAGTTTCTAATTTTTTTTCTTTAATCTTTTTAAAAATAATTTTGTTATGTAATTCATTTATTTGTAATTGTTTATCAATAAGATTTTGAGAATAATTTTTATTTAAGTAATTTTTTAAAAACTTATCATTTGCTTCTCTGCTAAGTTCTAAAAGATCATTTCCCTCAAAGTATAACCAAATATAATTTTTTGCCTTTTTTTTTGTACCGTATTCTACAAGTGAACCTAAGGTCTTTAACGGACCATTTCCAGAGTACGAAATGTTTAAAGTTGAAATGTTATTTTCATTCAGCTTACCAGCGATGCTTTCTTCTGTATTTACACAAGCACCATGACCAAATGAATCTCCCATCAAAATTATTTGTACTTTATCATCCCATAATTTATCGTTATTATTAAAACCATATCTATCTGATAAATATAATGCGAATTCATCTTTTTCATTACAAAATATTGTTTTTTTTTTTGATAGTCCTGCTAAAGGAAAAATATTTTTATCTTCAACATCTTTAGACCTAATAACATGCATTACCTCGGTATTCACATCCAGTTTACCCTGGGATTGTAACTGTTTTCTTTTTTCAAATGGTGAATAAATTGGAGTAATCTTATTAATTTTTTTATAATATTTTTTTTTTATTTCATTATGTGAGCTATATGAAAATCTATTTTTAAATACGAAAGTACTTAAAACCTCTAAAAAATATATTGATATAATAATTGATAAAATAAATATAAGGCTATTATTTTTAAAATTTTTATTTGTGAACTGTAATCCAAAAAAAATAAAAAATATTATTAAAAAAAAAACTGAATAATATATAAACTTTGAATTAATATTTTCTTCTCTTGCAACCCCTGACTTATAAAGGAAAAAAAATATTAAAAAAAAACTACTTATAATCAACAAATGATTTAAATATTGAAAAAATTGAAAAGTTTTCTTTTTCATATTAATTACCACAATAAAATTTTTGATAGATTTGATTAATATCCTTAGCCAATTTTTTAAAAATTATATCCTGCTCATCGCTTTTAAGATTTATTTTTTTACTATTAATAATTTCTCCATTATCTAAAAGACTTAAATATAAACATTGGGTAAATTTTTTAATATTTTCCAAATTAGGTAAAAAACCCTCTTTTATTTTAGTTATAGAATTTCTTAAGTCTTCTAATTTATCTATTTTTAAAACCTCAGAACATCCTTGATACCACTGAGACCCAAACAATAAGCACGGTTTCTCTCTTACCATTGCTTCCCAGCCAGGTGTTCCTCCGGCACTGATAACTGCCTCTGAATTATCAATCAATTTAAAAGTACTCTCATTAAAAGGAATAATCTCAACACAATCATAACATTTTAGTTTTTCATAGAATGTTTTATCTTTAGCTAAACCGCCAAGTCCCCCGACAATAAATGTAGCGGGGTGCTCTTTGTAAAAAATTTTCCAATTTTTTGGTAATTCTGATGCTAGCATATCGAGAATAAGAAATGGATCCTCATATTTCCCAGGAACTAAATTACTTTGGGCTTCTGGTTCAAAATTGCCAGGAAAATAAATATATTTTGTACTATAATCTGGGGTAGAAGAGATTAATTTATAGTTGTTCTTTGTAACAAAATTTTGGTAATGCGATTTATATTTAAATAAAAAATAATCAAAATGATTCATTTGATTTTTTTTATTTAATGGTTTTGAATTTTTTTTATAAAAAAAACTAACTTTTGATAAAATTTTTAAAACAAAAAATTGTTTAAACAAAATTATTATATCTAAAATTATTTTTTTATAATTGATGCTATAATTTTTAAAAAAATTAATAATATTAGAATGGACAAATGGATTATTTTTTTTTCTTAAATCATTAATATATTTTTCAACAATTGGATCAATTTGAAATTTTTTTGTTGCATAAATTCCTTGATCAATCGTAATGGACATGTCCTCGTAAGAAACAAAAGGCAATCTTTTATTTGTATTAAAAAAAGGAATAACATCTATAAATATTACCGGTATAGAATAAACATGTTTACATATTAAATACAAAGCATAATCAGTTATAGTGTGTGGCCAAGAAAAAGAAAATAATAAATTTGGTTTAAATTTATTAATTACAGTATTCCAATAATTAAGTAATTCATAATAATATCTTCGTCTCTCGCTCCAGCTAAAATTTCTCCCATTGGTATCTTGTATCCAATTTATAAAGTTAGATTCGTAGTTGGACAATTTTTTTAAGATAAAAGCATCTATTGGAATTTTTTTACCTAACTTTGAATAATCAAAGTGAGCTAATCTTAAATCAGAAGCATCAATATGAAGCGAGTCAGAAAAATTCGCTTTAGCAGTTTCTTTTAATTTTTCTGCACTTATTATCACTTCTGGTTTCCATGAAAATTTTTCTTCTAAAGTTTTAATCAAAGAAGGGATATTTTTGTTTAAGAAAGAGGTGTAAATTACTTTTGGCATTTAGATAAAAATTTAAATTAAATAATTATTTAATTTTCCGAATATTTTTTTTTTTATTTTTCTAAATAAGCTTGATTCTATAGAAAAATTTTTTGAAAAATTTTTATTTTTTTCAGAAAAACTATAAATGGTATCGCTATTTGATACATTCTTTGTATCTTCAATAGTTGGTAATAGTTTGAGTTCTGTGTTTCCAATATTTGATATAGCATAATTTAATAGTAAAACTTCTCTTGTTCCTTGTAGACAATTGGACCCTTTGTGAAACCCGGTAGTGTCTTCAATTATTAAAGTTCCTTTTTTTCCATTAAACTTTATTTGATCTTTTGACGAAAAGTTTTTATTAATCCAGTCATCTTTAATTAGGCCTTCTGAAGTTCCATTGTAGTAATTTCTGTAACCAATTTTGAAAAAATCATTTTGATCTCTCGGATATTTAAAATTATCCTCGTGAGATGATTTTATAAAAGTATGAGGTCCGGTTTCGTCGATGACATCTGATAAATAAATAAAAAATCTCACAGACCTTAAATGACTATAATCAAAATGAAATTGATTAGCTGAAAGATGAATTTGATTATCATTAAAATATTTTTGATTTTTACTTTTTGAGACTAAGATTCTTAAAAAATTTATAAACGATTTTGAACCAAGATAACTGTTAGCTACATTTTCAAAAAATGGATTTTTAAGCAATCTGTATAATGAACTTTTTTTTTTTATGAGATTAGAATTCACCTGACTAGAGAAAATACTATCAAAATATTTATCTGAATCTTTTAATCTTTCATAATTTTCTAATTCCTTATATGAAGTTTTGTAACCGTTCCCAGAGCCTATGAAAACCTCACTTTCTATTTCCAACTTAATTTTTTCTATTTCTTCATTAGAAAGAAAATTCTCTTGCACATAAAATCCATCTTTATCTAGTTTCTCTTTAATTTTATTTAATGATTTTAGTTTAGGAGGATTATTCGTTGTAAAATTGGAGTATAATTTTGAAATTGCTTTTGGAAGTTTGCCTTTAGTTTTTAGATATAAAGGTTTTAATTGTAAGTAGTTTTTACTTATAGAATTAATTTGGGGATTATATTTTGCATTTAGATAAATATTTTTAAAAAGATTATTATCAACTTTCATATTTATATTATTCTCAAGCACTCTTTTTTGGTCTTTGAAATCTTGAAAATCAATATTACTTTGAGTCATAATTTTTTGAGTATTCTTTCCAATTTAATTTTAATTTTTTAATAAATTCTACTCCAATAAATTTTTTTGGTAAGTATTTTTTCTCAAAAATTATCAAATTTTTAATTTTAATTTTATTTTTTAATATTTTATTAATTATTTTTGGAAGACTTTTGCTCATTTCTGGGTAAATTTGAGATCTCATTTTTTCATAAGAACTAAAATTTAAATTTAATTTTTTTAAATAAACTAATTTACCTGAATCGATCTTTTCATTAATAAAATGAAAAGATCCATAAATTTTTTTTTTATCTACAATTTGAAATTCAGGGGCAGATGAGCCTCTATATTCTGGCAACTTTCCTGGATGTAAATTTAAAATTCCTTTGTTAAAACATTCAATTATTTCTTTATTAATAAGACCTAACCCACCACCTTGAATTCCAATATAATATTTTTTTGCTTTCAAAAAATCTAATATTTTTTTTGAATTGATTTTATCAAAAAAAATAAAATTTCTTTTTTTTAGTAATAAATTTTGACTTTTGGGCTTCCAAAAACTTTTTACTCTTTTTATATCAATCTCATTACTTAATTTTTTTCCAAAAATTAGAATATCAAAATTTATTTTTTGTTTTATTAATTGATTTGCATACTCTCTACCTACATAAGAATTATTACCCATTAACAGAGCGATATTTTTAATTTTTTTCATATTATTTTTGTTTCAATTTTTTATTTTTTACTTCAAAGATATGATCCGAGTAAGATGTTATTAAATTCATGTCATGAGATACCAAAATAATTGATAAATCTTTTTTAAGTAATTTAATCTCATCAAGTATTTCTCTTTCAGTTTTATTATCTAAAGAATTTGTCCCTTCATCAATTATTAATAAATCAGGATTACTGTACAAAGCTCTTGCGATACCTATTCTTTGCTGTTGTCCTCCAGACAGTCTAGTTCCTTTTTCACCGATTGTAGTCTTTAATCCCTCTGGCAATGTTTCAACGAAATTATTAATCCTAGAAATTTTTACACATTTATTTAGATTATCTTTTTCGATATTCTTTTCAGGAATCCCGAAAGCAATATTTTTTTCTAAAGTATCATCAATTAGAGCTGTAGACTGAGATACATAACCAATTTTTAATTTATATTTATTAGCTTTAAAATCATATTTCTTATCATCAACCAATACATAGCCTGTTTCAGGTTTTATTAAACCACAAACTAAATTAATTAATGTTGTTTTTCCAGACCCGCTTTTGCCAAATATTCCGGTTATTGAATTTTTTTTTATTGTAAAATCGGTTTTTTCGAAAATATAATTAGCACTCTTAGGAAACTTAAAACTCAATTCACGGAACTTAATATAATTCAGAAAACTTATTGATTTAACTTGATTATTTGAATTAATTGGTACTTTTAAAACACTTTCAAATTCTTCTTTAATAATTTTAACTGAGGATGATAAAAATTGAATTGAATTTACTGAAGCTAATATTTTATTTAAAGATGGTGCTATTCTATAAATTGCAGCTCCAAACAATCCTATAGTAATAATTATTTCATTGTTGCTCCTATCAAAAAACCTCATAAAACAAATTAAAGTTCCTAATCCCAGAATAGAGATAAATTCTAACCAGTATCTCGTTAGCGTAGTTATTATTAATTCAAATTTTGAAAATTTAACAGCTTGGCTTAAGTTTTGATGTAATAAAACTACAAACGATTCTTCACGATTTAACATTTTAACATCTTTTATAGAGTGAAGACCGTGAAAAAGAGATTTTAAAAATTCACCAGCAAAAAACTGTCTATGTGCACCCCATGATTTAAGTTTTGTTTTCAAGCTAAAATAAAAAATAGCTCCAATTAAAAAGATAAAAAAAGAACATATTAAAGTGATTTGGAATTCATAAATAAATAAAAAAATTACCACAGAAATAAATACTAGAGTTTCAATTATCAAAGTAATAATTTTTGAAACTGTCATCGATACATTAGAAATATCATAGTCTATTTTTCGAAATAGAATTGAAGAATTATTTTTAAGATGAAATGAGTATGGTAATTTTAAATAAATATTATAAAGTTTTTTTGATAGCTCAACTTTCAAATCATTAATAAAAGAAATTTGAAACCAAGAAAATATTGAAAGGAACAAATTTTTTGAAAAGAAAACTAAAATCAGAAGTATTATGAGATAAATTGTAAATACTAATTCATTAGAAATGCCTATAAAATTTACTAGATAAGGATAAAAAAAAAAATTTTCTAATGATGCGGGTTCAAGAATAAAACTTAATACAGGAATAATTATTCCAATTGATAGAACTTCTAATAATGTGGTTATTAAAGACAGAATTAGAATTAAGAAAAAGTAATTCTTATTTTTTTTTGAGATTATTGACCAAGTATTTTTGAGATTATAAAGCATTTCCATAGCTCCGCACTTTGTAAAATATTGATTTTACAGTCTAAGGTTTATGAGCATCAAATTTTATACAGTTGAATATGAAAAATCTTCCTTATTAACTGTAGTTTTTAAATTACCAATTAAAATATTAATCTTTTTTTCTTCAAGTTTAATTATTTTAAATATTTTATCTACAAATGGTCCAGATTGAAATTTATAATGTTTACTCAAACAAAAATGATAAAAATTTTTTGAAATAAAACCATCTTTGGACTCATTTTTTTTACACTCTTCTATAAAATTTTGTATTTCTTTTTGAGAATTTTTAAATCCTTCTAAAAAATATTTAAGACCCCTAGAAAATTTTATTGAATTTAATATGTATTGAGACTCTATTTTATTATTAAAAAAAAACATGTAGTTTCCTAATAAATTAAAATCTTTTGATACTAATTTATTTTTTTTAAATTTTTGCACTCTAATTTTTGGAATATAAACCTTAAAATCTTCACCAATTTTTGATTTTAAATCTTGTTTTAAAAGATTAATTTTTTTTTTATCAAAGCTAATTACTGTCCACATATCGTTATTTGTTTCTATAAAGTTCTTTTTTCAATTCGTCATATTCCTTCATTTTTCTTTTCATAAAATTAATTGTTAATTTTGTTCTCTCGGCTATGCCTTTTGGGGTAATAATATATTGGAAATAAGTGATTTTATTGGATCTATTTTTAAAGTTTTGTATTTTAACAAGACCCTTCTGTTGTAATGCTTTCAAACAATAATTCAATTTACCCAAACTAATACCCAAACTGCTTGCTAATTCTCTTTGGGAAGAGCTAGGCTTGTCTTGAACTTTTCTTAAGACTTCAAAATGATCTTGATTTTTTAACATATGTTCAATTTTTGAACGTTATAACGTTCAATTTTTGAACAGTCAAGAATAAATTAGTTAATTTTCCAATATTTTGGGTTAATGAGACTCTTGCTTACTACATCTAGTTTAAAAGGAACTGAATTATAGTTTCTTTTTTTACTAAGTATCGAATGTATTTCTTTTAATTGATTTACTTGTGACACACCTACTATGAAATTTTTAAAATTTCTGTTTTTAGATACATGATTTATGGTCCAATTTTTAAGTTGCAGATTATTTTTTTTAAGTATTAAATTTAACTTTATGAAAGTTTTTTTCCATTTTTTAAAAAATTTAATCATATTGGGTTGTTTTTTTAAAAGCAGTCCTTTTAAAAAAATTGATCTAGCGACTAAAATACATTTCTTTTTTTTTAAAAAATACAATAGCTTTTTTTCAGTAAATCTCGTATCTAGTATATTGTAAGGTACTTGAACAACGTCAATTCTAAATTTATTTAAAGTTTTTTTAATTTCAGTTTTTGTGTAAACTGAAATACCAATTTTTTTTATTAAATTTAATTTTTTTGCTTTTATTAATTCATTATACAAAAGGATTCCATCTTTCTTAAGCAATTGATTTGGATCGTGTATATAAAGAGTATTAATTTTTTTAATGTTTAATCTTTTGATTGACGATTTTATTATTTTTTCGCAGTTTTTATTTTTTCCTTTAAAATTAATTTTCTTAGGAAGCTTTGTGTCTACAAGTACATTTCTACTTAAATAGATTTTTTTAATACTTTTTCCTAAAAAATACTCTGATTTATTATAATCATAGGCGGTGTCAAAATGATTTACACCAAATTTTTTTGCTTGTTTTACTATTTCGTTTATTTTTTTTTGACCTAAATTTTTTTTTTTAAGTCCATATGAATTTCCAAAATTTGCACATCCAATTATTAATTTCATATTCTAATTTTAATTAAATAAAAACAATTTAACAGATCTTATAGAAAAAATAATGATTAAAAAGAATGTTTTAATTAAGTATTATTAAAAGTAAGGGAAATATAATCGCAAAGTCTTGTAAAATAATGAATACAATTAAATGATAATTTAAAAATTTTTTTCAGTGCATAAATCAAGCCAATTGAGCTATTAGTACCGGTCAGCTGCACGCGTTGCCGCGCTTCCACATCCGGCCTATCAACGTAGT
>MDTG01268318.1_pt1 | contig 29590 bp, 30 predicted proteins | sample 811421 | NCBI WGS metagenome assembly MDTG01 (sample SAMN05326645, study PRJNA326480) | marine metagenome | isolation source: seawater | place: Pacific Ocean: South East | collected 2011 | reverse complement strand
CGAGGATACCTGCTATTATGCGAGTCTATGGCTGAAGCCAGTATCCGACTGAAGTCGGAGGGGTTGCTCCCAAAGCGTGACGCTAAATGGCGGCGTTCTGATCGCGCTATTTGTCAGTTGCCGGGTCCGATGACGAGGCAATCGCGCGCGGCCTGAACGATGTCAGCGGTGACCTCCTCGACGCGGTTGAGGGTCATGATCCGCCGCATCTGCGCGAACAGGCGCTCCATGAGCCGGAAGTTGCCGCGCGTGATGCGGATCACGGCTGCCTGCGCTTCGATCGCGTCGAGTTGGGCCGGGTCGAAGCTGATCCCGAAATCGCCGGCGTGGGTCGCGAGCAGCAGCCGCATTTCGGTCTCGGTAAGCGGTTTGAACTCGTGGACGAAGCCGATCCGCGAGTAGAGCTGGGCATAGCGGGCGAGGCGCTTCTCCAAGCCCGGCATACCCATCAGGATCAGCCCGAAGCCGTGGCGATCGGCCATGTCGCGGAGATGTTCGAGCGACTTTATGGTCAGGCGGTCGGCCTCGTCGACGATGACGAGGGGGCAGGCGATGCGGGCGGCGTCATGGGTGATTTCGTCCTGCGAGCCGCCCGCGACCGTCAGCCGGGCATAGCCCAGCTTAATGAGGTTGAGGCCCAACACCGCGTCGATCGTCTTGGGCGTGTTGCTGACCGACACGGTGTAGAAGACGGCGCGGCAGCGAGCGACCTTTTCGCCAAGGAGCGCGGCAATGGGACGGAGCGCGGCATATTCCCCCAGGTCGGGGAAGCTGGAAAACTCGCGCGCCGATCGCGTCTTTCCGACGCCCGGCCGGCCATGACACACGCCGATATAGCGGTAGTGCGCGCAGGCTTCGGCAAACTCGACGAACCGGGCATGTTCGCGGGTCGCCAGGAACGGCTGCTCGACCAGGAACTCAATCGTCAGCGGCGTAGAGCCGGAGCCCTCGGTAGGTGGTGGGCCGGGAAGCCGTATCCTCTTGGTCGCCATCGAAGGTCTCCGTGGGGGCAGGCACCTGCTTGTCGCGCTCCTTCGCGCCGCGCCGGGCGCGCTGGATCGCGCGCAACGACGGGTGCCCAGCGTGCTCGGAGCTGAGCGCACGGCAGACGAACCGGCCCTGGTGGTAGACGTGGATCTCGGTCAGGTCGCGGGGGTCATAGACCGCCTCGACCTGCTCGCCGACGAAGGCCGCGAGCGTGGGTTCGACATAGCGCCTGCCCATCAGACGGATGCCGTCGCGCAGCACTTTACGGGGCTTGGGCACGTGCACGAGCAGCATGTCGAGCTGTTCAAGGCTGTCGGGCATTGCGGGCAGGAACCCGCCCTTCTGCCAGCGCGTGATCGGCGGTTCGCCGGTGCTGCCATGCGGGCGACGATGATAGACGCCGCACACGAACGCCTCGAAGCGGGCGCGCAGCTCGTCGGGCGTGAGCACTGGCGCCGACAGCGGCTTGCCCGCGATCAGGTGGCCGGGCAGGTCGGGCAGGAACATGTCGTTGATGGTGCGGAACAGCCGCTCGATCTTGCCGCGCCCGCGAGGACGCCCCGGCAGCGAATGGATGAGGCGGATTTTGAGGGCGATGCACGCCTGCTCGATATGCTCGGAGATGAAATCCGAGCCGTTGTCGACGTAAAGCTGTTCGGGAATGCCGCTGACGATCCATTCGGGATTGGGCTTGCGCCAGATCGCCTGCCGCAAGGCGAGCGCCGTGTTGAGGGCACTGGGGGCATCGAGGCTGAGGAAGTAACCGGCGATGGCTCGGCTGTGATCGTCAACGATGACGGTCAGCCAAGGACGCACCGGGGTTCCGGCATCATCGAGCACGAGAATGTCGAGAACGGTATGATCGGCCTGCCACATCTCGTTCGAGGTCGCGGCTTCGCGCCGATGCACTAGCTCGTGCTGGTCGCGGTAGACGGCCGGATCGGAGGCTGCGGCGATCTGGCTTGCCGGTATCGCCCTGACGACACGCGCGACGGCCGCATAGCTGGGGGTTCGGTGTCCATGCGCGATGGCGAGTTCCTGCACCTTTCGGTGAATGGCGGCGACCGGGGGTCGCGGGCGCTTGGTGGCGAGAGTGCGGGTCAGTTCGACCAGATGTTCCGGCAGGTGCAGCCTGCCCCGATCGTTGCGCGGCAGACGCGCGAGACCGGCAAGTCCTTCGGCACGGTAGCGCCCGAGCCAGCGCTGCAACGTCCGCTCGCTCAGCGTGCCGGTGCGGGCGAGGTCCGCGAGCGGGATGCCATCGGCGAGGTGCGGTTCAAGGACGCGGTAGCGCTCGATCGCCAGCGGCGGGACAAGCGCCGGATGCGTCACCGCCGACGGTCCGTGTCGCAGGTAAGGAAAACGGAGATTTGCCTGCCCATCGCCATGCGAGTCCGCTCGCGTTGCCAAACCGGCCTGTTCGACGTAAATCTACCCGGTAAAGAAAACTAGGGCAACATAGACCTGCCGATGACGACTTTCTTCCCAAACCGCGCCCGATCGGGGCGCCACCGGCCCTACGCATGAAAATCGGTTACGCCCGCGTATCGACCGCCGAGCAGAACCTGGACCTCCAGCGTGATGCGCTGAAGGCTGCCGGCTGCGAGAAGGTCATCACCGACAAGGCCTCCGGGGCGACTGCCGCTCGCCCTGGATTGGAAAAGGTGAAGGAGCTGCTTCGCGCCGGCGACACACTGGTGGTCTGGCGCCTCGACAGGCTCGGCCGCTCGCTCCGTGATCTGATCGGATGGATGACCTACCTCGACGAGGAAAAGGTCGGGCTGCTGAGCCTGCACGAGGCGATCGACACGACCACCACGTCGGGCAAGCTTACCTTCCACCTGTTCGGGGCATTGGCGGAGTTCGAGCGCAACCTGATCCGCGAGCGGACCCAGGCCGGTCTCACCGCAGCCCGCGCTCGCGGCAAGAAGGGTGGCCGGCCGGCCGCACTCGGCAAGGACAAGCGCGACCTGGCCGTCAGGCTCTACCACGAGAACACGATGCCGATCGCCAAGATTTGCTCGATGCTCGGCATCTCCAAGCCAACACTCTACGCCTATGTGCGATCGGCCGAGACCAAGCCGGTAGCCGCGTAGCGACGCTCGCCGACAAATAGCGCGATCAGAATGCCGCCACTTAGCGCGAGCGTTTACACCGTTCGCGGTCCCGATCGGCCCAGCGTCCCCCGGAACCGTTCGTTATCGGGAAGGCATCTAAGCGGTCTGCACCATCCTTCATCTAAAGTTCTCCAAGCGCTTCTGAGGATTTTCGGGCGCACCAAAAGCACTTGCTCCTCCAGTGGCTGGAGCATGTAACCGCAATTTGCTCTCCTGCGGACGGGGGGCTGGAGGTGGCTTTTTGACGGCCCGTGTTGAAGCAATCGGTATGTCTCGACGCTCATTAGTGGCGCGGCTGGTGGCCTGTGGAACCGGCTTGGTGCTCGGTTCTCCAACGCTCGCGCGACAGACTTCCCGGTCTGCGGGCTCGTGGAACTTCGGTGCGGCTCACCTCGAATGGGAGCCGCTGGAAGTCGGCACGGGTGATACCCTCCTTGTTTCGGCACAAGTGCGCGGAGTGCCGGTGCGGGCGGTGCTCGACAGTGGCAGCGGCGCGTCGATCATGAGCACGGCGCTCGCGGCGAAGCTCGGCTTGAACGATGGTGAGCGGCGCATGATTAGCGGGCTGAGCGCCAAGGCCCCGGTGCTGCTGGTCCGCGACATCGACGTACAGCTCGCCCGCGAAACCCGTCGCTTACCCTTTGCCGTCGTTGGTGATCTGAGTTCAGTGTCGGCGGCCTTCGGACGACCGATCGATATCCTCCTCGGTGCCGATATGTTCACGGGTAGCTGCATCGCGCTCGATTTCGCGAAAAGGCGTATGGCGGTCGTCAAGTCAGGCACGTTTCTCGCCGGTCCCGACTGGCGCGCTGTCGCGCTCGGGCGCGGTGCCAAGCAGGAGCTGTTCATTCGAGCTTCCGTCTCGGGTTTGCCTCCCGTGCCCTTGATGATCGATCTTGGCAGCTCGGCCGCGCTGATGCTCTCGTCGGCCTATGCCCGCGATCAAGGGCTGTTGAACGGGAAGCTCGTCTCGACCGCGGCGATCGGCGGCGTCGATGGTGTGCGTATCAACGATGCTTTCACGATCCAGAACATCAACATCGAAGGGCTTGGCGTCTCGAACGTCCCCACACTCGGGATGAGAGCTTGGCTCTCCACCAGCACGGTTGGCAATGTCGGCCTACCGCTGATCGCTCAATTCGACGTGGTGTTCGACGTGACCGCCGGATTCGTGTGGCTCCGGCCACTCGGTCCTCGTCGTCGCCTGCCGATGCTGAAGGACCGTAGCGGCCTTGGCCTCGCAGCCTCACCAACGGCGCTCACCGTTGTTCATGTGGCGGCGAACAGTCCCGCGGAAAAGGCTGGCTGGGCGGTCGGCGACCGGATCGTGGCGGTGAACGGCCATTCGATCGATGCGAACTATACGCGTGGGGAGCTCTGGCAAGTGCGCTCCCGGCCTGCTGGCACCCTCGTAAAGCTGACGATGGCCTCGGGTGATGTGCGCGAGCTCAGGCTGGCCGATTATTATTGATCGGCTTGAGGGTGGCCTTTGCCGATCGCCTTCATGATCCGACAATCGGCCATGCGCGCCTTGGTGCAGCTCTGGCTGAGCATTGCCAACTCATCCCGCAACACCGCGAGTTGCGCCAGTCTCTCCTCCACATCCTTGAGGTGCTGAGCAGCGATAGCTGAGGCGGCACCACAATCCTGGTCCGGGTTCTGCGCCAGCCCCATCAACGAACGGATCTCGTCGACGGAGAAGCCAAGCCGGCGACCGTTGCGGATGAAGTGCAAACGCTCAATGTCACTGGCATCGTAGGTTCTGCGACCCGACGCCGTGCGAGGGGCGGATCGGAGCAACCCGATCGACTCATAAAAGCGGATCGTCGTCACCTTCGTCGAGGTCTCGCTGGCGAGCTGCCCAATCATCACCGGCTTCATCATGCCATCCTTGCTTATGCGAACGTGTCGCACATTTCGCTTGCTTCTACAGCGACTGGAGGTGGTAAGGAAGGCCGCATGAATGCTTCTACCGAAAGCTGCGGGTGCCACGGGGAGCCCGCGCGCGCGCAAACCGATCCGGCCTATCGCCGTGCGCTGCTGACCGTCGTGGTGCTCAACCTCGGCTTCGGAGTCGCCGAGCTGTTCGGCGGGTTCATCGCCGATAGCCAAGCGCTGAAAGCGGATTCCCTCGATTTTCTCGGGGACGGGTCGATCAGCCTTATCGGTCTTCTCGCGCTTGCCTGGTCCGCACGGGCGAGGGCAAAGGTCGCGCTGACGCAGGGGTTGTTTCTCGGTGCGCTTGGCGTGGGCGTAATCGGTTTCGCGATTTGGCGCGCCCTGAACGCAACCGCGCCCGATGCCGAACTGATGGGCACAATCGGCGTTGTCGCGCTCGCGATCAATGTCGTGTCCGCCTTGGTGCTTGCGCGTTTCCGGGAAGGGGACGCCAATGTTCGCGCGATCTGGCTGTTCAGCCGCAACGACGCGCTCGCCAACGTGGCGGTGATCGCCGCGGCCGGTCTGGTGGCGTGGACAGGAAGCGCCTGGCCGGACCTCGCCGTCGCCGGCCTCATCGCCCTCCTGTTCCTCCACTCCGCTTATGAAATCGTCACTGGCGCTCGGCGCGAATTGGGAGAGCGGTAGTGCGTCTGCTCGCGTTGATCCGGGCAATGCTCTCGTTGCGGCTGCTCTCCGCGCTCGCGGCGCTGCTGATCCCTGCTGCGGCAATCGCCGAACCCGGCGACGTGCAAACCGCATGGCGGCTGCTCGACTATATGGCCGTCGATTATGGCGGCGCGGTCGCCAACGGTCGGATCAAGAGCACGTCGGAATATGCCGAGATGACGGAGTTCGCCGCGTCGGTCTCGACACGGCTTCAGGGCCTGCCGGCGAAGCCGGAGCGTCAAGCCCTCATCCAGCGGGCTGCCAACCTCCAGGCGGTGATCGCGGAAAAGGGACCGACTGAACAGGTGGCAACATTGGCGCACGGGCTCGCGGCCGATCTGTTGCGCGCCTACCCGGTGCCGCTCGCGCCCGATAAGGCTCCGAACCTCGTCTCCAGCGATGCCCTGTTCCGACAATCCTGCGCGTCCTGCCACGGGATGACGGGCAACGGCCGTGGCCCTGACGCCGCCAAGCTCGCTACGCCCCCGATTGCTTTCACCGATGCCGAGCGCGCGCGCCAGCGCAGCGTGTTCGCGCTCTATCAGGTGGTGACGCAAGGCATCGACGGGACCGCGATGCAGAGCTTCGCCGATCTGCCCAACGATCAGCGCTGGGCGTTAGCATTCCGAGCCGGGAGCTTCGCCTTCACGGATGCGCAGGCGCGCGAAGGCGAGCGGCTTTGGAAATCCGACCCGACCCTTCGCCGGCGCATTCCGGACCTGAAAACCCTGGTCGCGCTCACCCCGGCCGCGCTCGGCGCGGCGATCGGCGACGCCAAGGCTGACCCAGTGCTCGCGTTCCTGCGTCGTCATCCCGAACAGGTGATACAACAGGCTCCCGGCTCGCTCGCGGTCGCCCGCGCCAAACTCGCCGAAAGCGTGGCGGCTGCGCGGCGCGGCGATGCGCGCATGGCGAAAGAGCTGGCGCTGTCGGCCTATCTCGATGGGTTCGAGCCGATCGAGCCAACACTCACCGCGCGCGACGCGACGCTGATGGGTCGAATCGAGGGCGCGATGGGGGAGTTCCGCGCCTCGATCGACCGGGGCGCGTCGCCCGATGATCTCGCGGAGAAGGTCGCAGTACTGGGCGGCCTTTTCGACGATGCGGAAGCGGCGCTCGCGCCTGATGCCGCCACCGAAGCGTCCACGTTCCTGGGCGCGTTCACGATCCTGCTGCGTGAAGGGCTCGAAGCCCTGCTCATCGTTGTCGCCATGATCGCGTTCCTGCGTAAAGCCGAGCGCGGCGAGGCGCTGCGGTACGTGCATGGCGGCTGGGTCAGCGCGATCATCGCGGGCGGGATCACCTGGGCGGTCGCCACCTATGCGATCGGGATCAGCGGTGCGAGCCGGGAGCTGACGGAAGGGTTTGGCTCGCTGTTCGCCGCGGTCGTGCTGCTCTCGGTCGGGATTTGGATGCACGGCAAGGCGCAGGCCGATCAGTGGCAGCGCTATATTCGCGAGAAGATGTCGCGGGCGCTCTCGGGCGGGTCGGGCTGGTTCCTGTTCGGGCTGGCGTTCGTCGTAGTTTATCGCGAGGTCTTCGAGACGATCCTGTTCTATGCCGCGCTTTCGGCGCAAGGTGACAACGGGATGCTTCTCGCGGGGGCCGGGTCGGCGATTGGACTGCTCAGCCTGATCGCTTGGGCCATGCTTCGCTACAGTCGCAAGCTGCCGATCGCGCAGTTCTTCCGCTATAGCTCCTGGCTCATGGCGGTCCTGACCGTCGTGCTGGCGGGTAAAGGCGTCGCCGCGCTCCAGGAAGCCGGCCTTATCAACATCGCACCGCTCGCGGACGTGCCACGGCTGTCGATGCTCGGCGTGTTTCCCACTTGGCAATCGGTGCTGGCGCAACTCCTGATGGCGGTCGCCATTGCGGTCGGGTTCGCCTGGAACGGGCGCGACCGATCCCGCTCGGGTTCCGGCTCAGTGACCCTTGGTTCGAATTAGTGCAATGACATGAAAACCCTTCCGTGATAGAGGCAAGCTAGTGCGAGCCTTTTTGCCTTTCCTGACATGCCTGATGCTGGTCCTGACCAGCTTCTCCGGCATGGCCCATGCCGCCGATCTGGCGGGGGGAAGCATCGCGGGCGTTGAGTTCACGGTCCATACCGCCGGTGACATCGATCAGGTGCCATCGGACTCGGACAAGAATGTCCCGCATCATCACAATTATTGTCACGGACACGACGTCGGCGCGCCTGCGCGCACGACGATGGAATATACCCCCGTCCTCACAGTGCCCAAGCCGACAATCTCCGCCTCTGCGTCGCTCGACGGCCGCACCGGCATGGTCCATTTGAGGCCCCCCCAAGCCTGACGTCCGATTTGGGCGTGCGTTGGCGCGCCCCTGTCGATCATCGTCAGGAGTCCTATTTTCATGAATCGTATCCTCGCGGCCATGCTGGCCGCAGCGTCTTGCGCCACGATGGCGCAGGCGCAGGTCGGACCGTCCGCGCCTGTTGCGCAGGATGCGCCGGTCTACACGCTTGACCAAGCGGTCAGTGCAGCGGGCGGTTCGGCCCCTGCTGCGGAAGCGGCGACAGCTGGAATCGACGCGGCCCGTGCAGGTCGCACAGTCGCCGGCTTGCGGCCCAATCCGGTGGTTCAAGGCCAAGTCGAGAATGTCATCGGCTCCGGGCCGTATCGGGGGGTCCGCAGCGCGGAAACCACGGTCGGCTTTGCGATCCCGATCGAGCTAGGCGGCAAGCGCGGCGCCCGCGTCGCGGTCGCCAATGCGCAATTGTCCCGGGCCGAGATCCAGGCCGCGATCATCGCGGCGGATGTCCGGCTTCAGGTAACGCAGCTCTATGTCGAAGCGGTCGCGGCCGATCGCCGGGTAATGACAGCCCGCGATCAGGCCCGGATCGCCAGCGATGCGCTGCGGGCCGCGAGCGTTCGCGTGCAGGCAGGGCGGGCATCGCCACTCGAGCAACAGCGCGCGGATGTCGCGCGTATCAATGCCGACGCCAATGTGGAGCGGCAGCTTCGCTTGGCCGAGGCGGCCCGCGCCAATCTGGCGCGTCGGATCGGACGGCCGATCGACGGCCTGCTCGATGACACGCTGCTCGATCGCCTTCCCGGTGTGAACGTCTATGGGCCGTTGGCACCGGTCAACACGACCGGCACACTCGCGCTGGCGGCAGCCAACGCGGATTTCTCCATTGCCGAAGCCGGCGTGCGGCTCGCGCGCGCCAATCGCGTGCCTGACCTGAACGTCGGGCCGTCGATCCGCCGCCTGGAAGCGACCAACGACATGGCGGCGGTGTTCAGCGTGTCGATCCCGATCCCGGTGTTCAACAATGGTCGCGCCGCGATTGCGCAGGCGACCGCGCAGCGGACCCAGGCGGATGCGCAGCGCCGCGTGACCGCGCTCGACATCGAACAGGCGATCACGGACGCGCAGGCGCAGGCGGCCAATGCCGCAACGACGGCTCGTGCGGCGTCGGGGCCGGCGCTGGCGGCTGCACAGGAGGCCGCCCGCATCGCGCGGATCGGCTATCGCGAGGGCAAGTTCGGCCAGCTCGAATTGCTCGATGCTGAACGCACGCTCGCCGAAACGCGGGTCGCCGCGATCGACGCGCTTGCCAATTACCAGAATGCCCGCGCGCAAGTGGAGCGACTGACCGCTCGTGCGCCCAATGGGGGGAATCAGTGATGAAGAGCTTTTATCTCGCGGGCGCGGCGTCGCTCGCCCTGCTCTTGGCTGCCTGCGGCGGCAAGGATGGCGGAAACGAGGCAACTGCCGAAGGCGCAGCTGCCAATGAGACGGCAGCGGGCACGGAAAAGGGCGGTGCTGAAGGCGGTCATGCCGGTGAAGGCGTCGTCACATTGGGTGCCGACCAGATCGCCACAGCGGGCGTCCAGGTCGGACGGCCGATCATCGGCGGGGCCGGGACGATCGAGCTGCCCGCGATCATCGAGGGCGACCCACAGGGAACGCAGGTCGTCTCGGCCGCAATTGCGGGACGCGTGGTCGCGCTCACCCGTAACCTCGGCCAATCGGTCGGACGCGGCCAGACCATTGCGGTCATCGAAAGCCGCGAGGCGGCGCAGATCAAGGGCGAGGTCGAGGCGGCGCGGGCGCGGCTTCAGCTCGCTAATTCGAACCTCGCGCGCGAACAGCGGCTGTTCGCGCAGAGAGTCTCCCCTGAACAGGATCTGATCGCCGCCCGCACAGCGGCGACGGAGGCGCGGATCGCCCTGACGCAGGCGCAGAGCATGGTTTCGGCGGCGGGTGTCGGCGGCGGCGGGCTCAACCGGCTCGGCATTGCCGCGCCGATCTCGGGCCAGATCATTGCGCGCCCCGTGACGCTGGGACAAACGGTCGCGGCGGATGCCGAACTCTATCGCATCGCCAACCTGAGCCAGGTGTCGATCGCGCTTAATCTCAAGCCCGAGGATGCGGGCCGGGTGCGTCCCGGCAATACGGTGCTGGTGAAGGCGGCAGGCCGTCAGGCGACCGCCCGCGTGACCTTCGTGTCGCCGGCGCTTGATCCGCAGACGCGGCTCGTGCCTGCGCTCGCCACCCTCGACAATCGCGGTGGCGAATGGCGGGTCGGCGAGCCTGTGACGGCAGCCGTGCAGCTCACGGGCAGCGGCGGGAGCGGGGCGGTCCGCGTGCCGACGACGGCGGTCCAGAGTTTCGAGGGCAAGTCGGTCGTGTTCGTGCGCACGCCCACCGGCTTCAAGGCGACCCCGGTCCAGCTCGGCGATGCGTCGGGCGACACGGTGATCGTCCGGTCGGGCCTGACCGGCAACGAACAGATCGCCACCACCGGAAGTTTCACGCTCAAGGCCGAGATCGGCAAGGGCGAAGCGAGCCACGAGGATTAAGCCATGATCGCCCGTATCGTAACCTGGGCGGTCGAGAAGCGCTGGCTAGTCCTGCTCCTCACCGTCATCGTCGCCGCCATCGGCGCCTTTTCCCTCTACCGGCTACCGATCGACGCGGTGCCGGACATCACCAACAATCAGGTCCAGATCAACGTCCGCGCGCCTGCCCTCTCGCCCGAGCTGGTCGAGAAGCAGGTGTCGTTTCCAATCGAAACCGCGCTCGCCGGCACCCCCGGCCTGGAATATACGCGCTCGTTGAGCCGCAACGGCTTCGCGCAGATCACGGCGGTCTTTTCGGACGCGACGGACATCTATTTCGCCCGCCAGCAGGTGGGCGAGCGTCTGCGGGGCGTGCAAGAGAATCTGCCCGACGGCGTGAACCCTGAAATGGGTCCGATCGCGACAGGCCTGGGCGAGGTGTACATGTACACCGTTCGTCTCGATCATCGCGAGGACGACAAGCACAAGCCCGGTGAACCGGGCCAACAGCCCGATGGCAGCTACATCACGCCAGAGGGCGAGCGACTGACGACCGAAGAGGACAAGGCGACCTACCTGCGCACCGCGCAGGACTGGATCGTGACGCCGCTTCTGAAGACCACACCGGGCCTCGCCGGTGTCGACTCGATTGGCGGTTACGCCAAGCAGTTCCTCGTCGTGCCCGACGTGCAGAAGCTGGCCTCGCTCGGCATCACGCTGACGGACCTGGGAAATGCGCTGGAGCGCAATAACACCAGCGTCGGCGGTGGCTTCGTCAATCGCAATGGCGAAGGTCTGGCTGTTCGCTCGGATGCGCTCGTTCGCAATGCCAGCGAGTTGGCCAGGACCGTGATCGCGACACGTAACGGCGTGCCGATCACGGTCGAACAAGTTGCGACTGTGAAGACGGGTCAGGCGATCCGCATGGGTTCGGCATCGGAGAACGGTACCGAAGTCGTCGTCGGCACGGCGATCATGCGGATCGGCGAGAACAGCCGCATCGTGTCGACCGCGGTCGCTGAGAAACTGAAGACGATCAACGCTTCGCTGCCTCCTGACGTCGTAATTCAGCCGGTGCTGAACCGCACCGAGCTGGTCAATTCGACGATCAAGACGGTCGCGAAAAACCTGTCCGAAGGCGCGGTGCTGGTCATCGTCGTGCTCTTCCTGCTGCTCGGCAACTTCCGTGCGGCCCTGATCGCGGCGTTGGTCATCCCGATCACCATGATGCTGACAGGCTTTGGTATGCTGCGCGCTGGGGTCTCGGCCAATCTGATGAGCCTTGGGGCTTTGGACTTCGGTCTGATCGTCGACGGCGCCGTCATCATTGTCGAAAACGCGCTGCGCCGGCTTGCCGAGCAACAGCATCATGAAGGCCGATTGCTCAGCGTCAAGGAACGGCTCGCGACCGTGGCAGCCGCCGCTCGCGAGATGATCCGCCCCTCGGTTTACGGGCAGGCAATCATCATCCTCGTCTACGTACCGCTGCTCACGCTGACCGGCGTGGAGGGTAAAACGTTCGGACCGATGGCGCTGACCGTCATCATCGCGCTCGCCTTCGCCTTCATCCTCTCTCTCACCTTCGTGCCGGCGATGATTGCGATCTGGCTGTCGAAGAAGGTCGAGGAGAAGGACGGCCGCATCATCACGTGGCTGAAGAAGCGCTACGAACCCGGTCTCGACCGGGCCATGAAGCGCCCGACGCTGACGATCGGTGCGGGTGTGGGAAGCCTTGTGGTGGCGGCGCTTGCTTTCACTACGCTCGGCTCGGTGTTCCTGCCGCAGCTCGACGAAGGCGATTTGCTGATCCAGTCGCTCCGCATTCCGGCAACGTCGGTCCAGCAGAGCCAGGCGATGCAGGTGCCGATCGAGCGGATGATGTCGAAGCAGCCGGAGGTGCAATTCGTCTATTCCAAGACGGGCACCGCCGAGCTGGCGGCCGACCCGATGCCGCCGAACGCGACCGACATGTTCGTCATCCTGAAGCCGCGCAAGGATTGGCCGGATCCTGAGCTTCCCAAGGAGGAGCTGGTCAGCCGGATCGAGGGTAATCTCGCGAAGATTCCGGGAAATGCCTACGAGATCACCCAGCCCATCCAGATGCGCTTCAACGAGCTGATCGCCGGCGTGCGCGGCGACATCGCGGTGAAGGTGTTCGGGGACGACTTCAACCAGATGAACCGGACGGCCGAGCAAATCGCGGCGGTGCTGCGCAGAACGCAAGGCGCAGCGGACGTGAAGGTGGAGCAGACGACCGGTCTTCCCATGCTCGACATTCGCGTCAACCGCGACGCGATGGCGCGGTTGGGCGTTACGGCTCAGGATGTGCAGGACACCGTGACTGCGACGATCGGCGGGCGAACATCGGGCCAGATCTTCGAGGGCGACCGTCGCTTCCCCGTGGTGATCCGCCTGTCGGAGGCGCAGCGTGCCGACATCGGCCTGCTCCAACAGGTGCAGGTGCCGGTGGCAGGCGGCGGCTATGTACCGCTGTCCAGCGTCGCCGAGATCAAGGTGGTCGATGGTCCGAACCAGATCAGCCGCGAGAACGGCAAGCGGCGCGTGGTGGTGCAAGCCAACGTGCGTGGCCGCGACGTCGGATCCGTCGTGGCGGATGCGCAGGCGGCGATCGGCAGCCAACTCCGGCTGCCTGCCGGCACCTATCTCGAATGGGGCGGCCAGTTCGAGAACCTCCAATCGGCAAGCGAACGGCTGAAGCTGGTCATTCCGGCTTGCTTCATTTTGATCCTGCTGCTCCTCTACGGGGCGTTGGGATCGGTCCGCGACGCCGCGATCGTGTTCACCGGCGTGCCTTTCGCGCTGGTGGGCGGCGTCCTGTTGCTGTTCCTGCGGGGCATGGACTTCTCGATCTCGGCGGCAGTGGGCTTCATCGCCCTCTCGGGCATCGCGGTCCTCAACGGCCTCGTCATGGTCAGCTCGATCCAAGATCTGATCCGATCAGGGATGAGCCGCGAGGAAGCCGCGCATGTTGGCGCGATGCAGCGTCTGCGACCCGTCATCATGACCGCGCTAGTCGCCAGCCTCGGCTTCGTGCCGATGGCGCTGGGCGAAGGCGCCGGCGCAGAGGTTCAAAAGCCTTTGGCGACGGTCGTCATCGGCGGTCTGATCTCGGCGACGCTTCTTACGCTGTTCGTGCTGCCGACACTCTATGCCCGGTTCGGGCAGAAAGTGATCGAGAAACCCGAGCACTACAATGAGGAGCATGAAGGGGACGACCACGGTCAGACCTTCGTGAACAACTTGGCCTGATGGATGGGCGGGGCGATCCGCGATCGCCCCGCCCATCTCTGGGAGATGGGGATATGCCTCGCACCATAACCAGCTCGATGCTTCACGGCGGGCCACTGCGCATCTGGTCGGCACTCACCGATCCGGATCATCGCCGGGCGTGGAGTCCGCTCGTATTTCTCGATGATCCGTCCCGGCTCGGCGACACAGAATGCACCTTTGCGATCCAGGGCATCACCCGGCCAATTCGGACGCCAGCACGGATTGATCGATTCGATAAACCGCACGCCTTCGCTTGGTCCTGCGGCATCCCCTATCTGTTCACGCTCGAAGAGCGGTACGAGCTGGCGGGGGACGATGGCGGCACCAGGCTAACGCATAGCTGCACGCTGCGCGGGGCGCTCTCCCTGCCGTTCGCGGCGATGATGTTGCGCCGCCTGCGATCCCTGATGGTCGAATCTGACGATCGCCTCGCAACCTATCTCCGCTGGCGGGTAGGTCAGCCTGCCCGGGCTATCAATCGTCAGCGCGTCCCCTTCCGCTACAGGAGGAAGGCGCGATGATGATGCACTGTAAGCGGGTGCTGCCCGCCGTCATCCTCGTTGTCGGGCTCGCGGCGTGCTCGGAAAGAAAGCCGCCAGCCCCGCCAACGGAGCAGCAGATCCATTCGTCCGACAGCGCCGTGGCGACCGGGGAAATGGGGCGGCATAGATATCGCTGTTCCGACGGGGAACCGCTGTTCGTCGATTACAAGGACAACGGCCTGCAGATCGATTTGCGGCGCTCCAACGGGGGACCGCCGATGATGCTGACCGCGCCAGCGCAGGGCCTGCAATATGTCGGCGAAACAGCCACCGCGACCTTCAAGGGGTCGCAGCTCACCATCGTGGAAGGCGATGGCCGTACCCGGATCTGCGAGCGGGAAGGCACGCGATGAACTGCCCTGCCTTCGAACGCCACAGGGCGCTTCGTCGGAAGAGACCGATGTCTGACACGTCGATTTCAAATGTGACAACCTTGTGCGGCCTGAATCGGGCCGGTCTGGCGATCGCGCGCCTCGGCGTCGTTCTCGTCTCCGGGGCGGTTATAGGGGCGTGTAATCCAGCGCCGACCCAGCCTACCGAGCCGGCGCATGAAAAGCATCTGACGTCGAAACTAATCGCGCAGCGCATCATGTACTGCGACGACGGCACACGCGCCGATGTCGACTTCATCGATGACGGCTTGAAAATGGCCGTCACCTGGCTGCCGAAGGGCAGGACCGAGATCCTGCGCGCGCAGCGAACCGGTGACGAGTTTCGCGGCGACCATTCGCGGGCTGTCGTGGCGGGCGGATCGATCGCGTTCACGCGACGCGGGAAGATCCGCGTCTGCCACCGAACCCCGGAGGAGTCCTAGGAAATGCAGGCACTGCTCTATACGCTTGCGCCTGTGCTGGCGGTCGTGCTCGGCGCGATTGTCGCGAGCCGCACCAAGTTGAAACCTGGCCTCGTGGCGGGCCTACAGCATCTCGCTGCCGGCGTCGTGTTCGCGGCGGCAGCGACCGAAATCCTGCCGCAGGTCAAGCATGAGGCATCGCCCAGCGCGACGTTGATCGGCGGGGCGGCGGGCGTCGCGACCATGCTGGGGCTCAAGGCTCTTGAGGCCCGCTTCAAGGGGCCGATGGCGCTACTCGCCGCGATCGGCATCGACATTCTGGTCGACGGCCTGGTGCTCGGCCTCGCTTTCGTGGCGGGCGAGAAGGCAGGTCTCCTGCTGACGATCGCGCTCACTCTGGAAGTGTTATTTCTGGGACTGACGCTGACCGACGAGCTGGCGGAAACCTATCGCTCGCGCTTGCGCATCATCGTGATCGTCTCGGCATTGGCCCTGCTGCTGCCGATCGGCGCGCTCGCTGCCGTGCCGGTCGCCGCGCTGTCGCCGGTGATGATCGCCGGCTTCCTCAGCTTCGGGCTGATGGCGCTGCTCTACCTCGTCACGGAGGAGTTGCTGGTCGAGGCGCACGAGAAACCCGACACCCCGCTCATCAGCTCGATGTTTTTCGTCGGCTTCCTGGCCCTGCTGACACTTGAGGAGATGATGGGATGATCCCGGGCAACGACAACAATGGCGGGCAGGAGCGCCGCACACTGTGGATCGTCCTGCTGCTGAACGCGGCGATCGCTGCGGGCTTCTTCGTTTCCGGCTTCTTCGCGGACTCGAGCGCGCTGATCGCCAACGGCGTCGACAACCTGTCCGATACGGCTGTGTATGCGCTGAGCCTTGTGGCGCTCACCCGGGGCCAGACATGGAAGACACGCGCCGCGGTCGCTTCGGGCGTCATGCTGCTGATCTTCGCGGGCGGCATCTTGATCGATGTCGGACGGCGCTACGTGCAGGGCAGCGAGCCCATCGGACCTACCATGATGGTCATGTCCGCGATCGCCGGCGTCGTGAATTACCTCTGCCTGCGGCTGCTCCAGCGCCTCAAGGATCCGGACGTCAATCTCCGGGCCGCAACCACCTTCAGCTTCAACGACTTCATTTCCAACGGCGGCATCCTGATCGCCGGCGTGCTGGTGCTGTGGTTGGGTACCAATTGGCCGGACCTGCTGGTCGGCTTCGCCACCGCCATCATCGCCATCAAGGGCGGTGTCGAAATCCTGCGCGACGCGCGCGCCGAAACCAAGAAAAGCGAAAGGAGGTCGTCATGAACGACAAGCTCGAACTCGACATTCCAGTGTTGTTGCCGGACCTTCCTGACGCGGCCGATGCCTGCCTGGACCGTCTCGTATCAACCCTGTCAAAGCGCGAAGGTGTCGAGCGGGCGCATGTGATCTGTCTCGACGGCAACACGCCAGCGGCGCTGTGCATCCATTTCGATGCCGCCAAGCTGCCGCTGCCACGGTTGCGCGAAATGGTGCGCGCCGCAGGTGCCGAAATCACCGAGCGCTACGGCCATGCGATCTGGCAGGTGACGGGGATCAACCACGAACGTCGGGCGCGCACGGTCAGCGATGCGCTGTGCGCCTTGCCCGGCGTGGTCCAGGCAAGCGCCAGCACCAGCGGGTCTGTCCGGGTCGAATATGATCGCCGCGAAACCACCGAAGAGGAGGTGCGCGCTGCGCTTCGCAAGCTGAAGGTGAGGGTGGGCAAGCGGGTCGCTGCCGATGAACATGCCGGCCACGACCACGGCCCCGGGGGCCACGGCGCGGGCGAAGAGAAGCACGGCCCCGGCGATGGCCACGACCATAGCCACGCCGAATTTCTCGGCCCCAATACCGAGCTGATCTTCGCGCTCGCCTGTGGCGCGCTGCTGGGGATCGGCTACGCGATCGAGAGGCTGGTCGCTGGCGCGCCCGAATGGCTGCCGACCGCCTGCTATATCGCAGCCTATTTCTTCGGCGGATTCTTCACGCTGCGCGAGGCGATCGACAACCTCCGGATGAAGAAGTTCGAGATCGACACGCTGATGTTGGTCGCTGCGGCCGGCGCCGCTGCGCTGGGCGCATGGGCCGAAGGTGCGCTGCTGCTGTTCCTGTTCAGCCTCGGCCATGCGCTTGAGCATTATGCAATGGGCCGCGCCAAGAAGGCGATCGAGGCGCTGGCGAAGCTCGCGCCCGAAACCGCGACCGTGCGACGCGGCGGGCAGACCAGCGAAATCCCGGTCGAGCAGATGGTCGTCGGGGACATTGCCATCGTCCGCCCGAACGAGCGCCTGCCTGCCGACGGCTTCGTCATCAAGGGCACCAGCGCGATCAACCAGGCCCCGGTCACGGGTGAAAGCATCCCGGTCGACAAGGTGCCGGTCGCAGATGCCGCAGCGGCACGCGCCAAGCCCGATGCAGTCGACGCGCAAAGCCGGGTTTTTGCTGGTACGATCAACGGCGGCGGCGCGATCGAGATCGAGGTGACACGCCGTTCCAATGAAAGCGCGCTTGCCAAGGTCGTGAAGATGGTGAGCGAAGCGGAGACGCAGAAGTCGCCGACGCAGCGCTTCACCGACCGGTTCGAACGGATCTTCGTGCCCGCCGTCCTGGTCCTGTCAGTGCTCCTGCTGTTCGCATGGGTGGTCGTCGACGAGCCGTTCCGCGACAGCTTCTATCGCGCGATGGCGGTGCTGGTGGCGGCAAGCCCGTGCGCGCTCGCGATCGCAACGCCGAGCGCGGTCCTGTCGGGCGTTGCCCGTGCAGCGCGGGGCGGCGTGCTCGTGAAGGGCGGTGCACCGCTCGAAAACCTCGGGTCGCTCAAAGCGATCGCTTTCGACAAGACGGGCACGCTGACCGAAGGTCGTCCGCGCATCACTGATGTCGTGCCCGTCGATGGCGCCGATGAAGGCGAGTTGCTGGCGCTGGCTGTCGCCGTCGAAGCGTTGAGCGACCATCCCCTGGCCCAAGCGATCGTCAAGGACGGCCGCGAACGTCTGAACGATCGTGCCGTGCCGACTGCCGGCGACCTCAAGAGCCTGACCGGTCGGGGCGTCACCGCGAGCGTGGATGGCGAGACGGTGTGGATCGGCAAGGCCGAGATGTTCGGAAGTGAGGGCATTCCGGCGCTGGGGCAGGGCGCGCAGGACGCAATCGCGAAGCTGCGCGAGAACGGCCGCACGACAATGGTGGTCCGCAAGGGGGACCGCGACCTGGGCGCGATCGGCCTGATGGACACGCCTCGCGAAGCTGCCAAGACCGCGTTGCGTCGGCTGCACGAGATGGGCGTGTCGCGGATGATAATGATCTCCGGCGATCACCAGAAAGTCGCCGAAGCGATCGCCGACGAAGTCGGGATCGACGAAGCGTGGGGCGACCTCATGCCCGAAGACAAGGTTGCCGCGATCAAGAAGCTCGCCGGCGAAGACAAGGTCGCGATGGTGGGCGACGGCGTGAACGATGCGCCGGCGATGGCAAGCGCCACGGTCGGCATCGCGATGGGCGCGGCGGGGTCGGACGTTGCGCTGGAGACAGCCGACGTGGCGCTGATGGCCGACGATCTGGCGCACCTGCCATTCGCAGTCGGTCTTAGCCGCCATACCCGTGGAATCATCCGGCAGAACGTCTTCGTCAGCCTGGGTGTCGTCGCCTTCCTGGTGCCTGCTACCATCCTCGGCCTCGGCATTGGGCCAGCGGTGGCGGTTCATGAGGGATCGACGCTGCTCGTCGTCATCAATGCGCTCAGGCTGCTCGCCTACCGCGATCCGGCAGGGAAGGCGGCATGAAGTGGCTGATCGCCTTCGACCTCGACGGCACGCTTGCCGAGAGCAAGCGGCCGTTATCGGAGGATATGGCCGCAATCCTCGCCCGATTGCTCGCCATCACGGATGTGGCGGTGATCTCGGGCGGGGACTGGCCGCAGTTCGAAAAGCAGATCGCCTCGCGCCTTCCTGCCGGCGTCGCGCTCGACCGTCTCTGGTTGATGCCGACCACAGGCACGAAACTCTATCGGTTCATCAATGGCGCTTGGCGCGCGGTCTATGCCGAACTGTTCGACGACGCGGAGAAGGCGAAGATCCGCACGGCCTTCGATCAGGCGCTGACCGATGCCGGTCTCGCCGACGAACGTATCTGGGGCGAACGGATCGAGGACCGGGGCAGCCAGATCACCTTTTCGGGCCTGGGGCAGGCAGCGCCGCTGAAGGAAAAGGAAGCGTGGGATCCTGACCGAAAGAAGAGGACCGCGTTGCAGGCCACGTTGCGCGCGAAGCTGCCGGAGCTCTCGATCAATCTCGGTGGCACGACATCGATCGACGTGACCAGAGCAGGGATCGACAAGGGCTATGGCCTGAAGCGCCTGAGTGCCGAGAGCGGTGTCCCGCTCGACGGGATGCTGTTCATCGGGGATGCGATATTCCCCGGTGGGAATGACTATCCCGCTGCTGAAATCGGCCTCGACACAGTGAGGGTGCGCGACGTCGCGGAAACCACCGCCGTCGTGACCGCCATCATCGCGTGTCTGCACCGATAGGATCAAGATACATGGTCGGCTCCATCGCGGAATGCCGCATTGTCAAAGCTCTGGCTTCTGTCGCTTAGGGCAGCGCTTCCTAAAACGAAAAGAAGGCAATGTGCGCGTCTCCGCGAACAAAGCCTCCAGCGATCAATCTAAGAGATTCCGCCGCGCTTCTCAATCGTACGCGGTGCTTGATCCCACCACTCGATAAACCGCAACAGCTCGGGTCCGGAGTGACGCCGCAGGTTCATTATTCCCCCCTCCTCCCCTCCGGCTTAATCCTGACAGTGCATCGCACTGGCTCGCCTGCCTTGTTGGCTGCCCGCCGACATTGTTCAAGCGTCTCCTGATTTGCTTGGGCGATCACTGCACCCGCAACCATCGTGTTCCAAGTGTCGGGCTGGCTGACAGCCGCCAGTCGCCGGCTTGCGGTCCAAGTGTCCAAGCGCAAGCTGCGCGATGCCATCTTCTCTGGCCATAGCCAGCTTTCCGGCACGGCGCGCGCCACGACGCCCGCGCCGGCTGCCCATAACACCATGCCGATCGCGACGCCGCCGATCGCTGACCATGCTAGCCGTCTGTTCTGCTCGCCGGCATGCCGCGCCGATGCGACAAGCCCGTGAAGCTGGCGCGTCACGTCCTCCAGTCCCTTGCGCCCGGTAGCGAGCGCCACCTGGTCCTCGCGCCGGGCGGCGTTACCGGCTGCGGCGATACGCTGTGCCATTTGCTCGGGCGTCATCGCCAGCGCCGGACTCCGCGCGATCACGTCATTGATGACGGCGATACGGTCGGCCGTGGCGTCCACGCCCTTCTGCATCCGCCCCAACGTCTCGGTATAGTCCGGCACGTCGATCGCGCCGCGCTCGGCCGCCAGACCCTCCACGGCGCGGCGCAACAGCGCCAGCTCACCACGCATGGCCTCGAACGCCTCGGCCGCGCCTGCCTCGTCCTGGTCGTCCTCGTCCGCCACCCGTCCCCCTTACCGGCTCATGCCACGATCACGGTCGCGGCCTTGTCCGACCGACTGCGCCAGCTCCTGCCCGATCGACTTGCCCCGCTCCATGTTCAACTCCAGCTCGGGGGCGCGACGGCGCAACACGGATTCGAGCTGTGGGTCGCGGTGCAACCCGCCCGCGATGCCCTCCATCCGCTTGCCAAGTTTCTCCGCGCCCGCGCGGTCGCCGGCACGCTCCATGTTGGCCCGCGCTTCCTTCATGCCCTGCCACTGCTCCACGAACCGGCCCGCGCGCTTCTCCGGGTCGGTGCGGACCTGGCGCTCCGTCTCCATCGCCTTCGCCGCCCCGCCAGTGTTGCCCTCGGCCGCGTCGCGCGCGAGCCGGGGGTCGCGCTCGATCGCGCTGGCGAGGTCGCGCGCGCCATGCGGCCGCACCTGGTCGAGCGCGTCGCCGGCCTTCGCCAGCGCCTGTTCCTGGTGCGCCAGCACCGGCAATCCCTTGTCCCGCATCCGGCTTATATCCGCTGCGGCGCGCCCATAGCGTTCGATCGCGCGGGCCTGCGAGGGCGCCAGCGGCCGATCGGCCGCGAGGCGCTCCGGCGACGTCGTTTTTTCCGCCGCTGGTTTCGGCCGGAACCCGGCGAACATGCCCCGCGCCTTGGCCTGCACCTTCTCGACCACCTGACGCGCGAGTTCCGGGAACCGGATCTCGCGCCGATCGGCGAACGCGCGCGCCTGATCCTGCTCGGGCCGGGCGTAGTCACCGGCCATGTCCTTGCCCCGGTCGCGCGACAGGGCGCGGACAAGCTGGCGCTGGTCGGCGAAGTCGTCGCGGCCGTAATGGAGCTGCGCGCCGTCGCGGTGTCGCGACATGCCAACATAGGCGCTGTGCCGGTCCATGCCGGGGGTGGCGAGAACGTGGGCGCGATCGACCGTCACGCCCTGCGCCTTGTGGAAGGTAGCGGCGTAGCCGTGATCGACCGCGGCATTACGGCTCGACCTATCCCATCTGAGACGGAGGGACGGCGGGGAACCCCGTCGTCCTCCGCTTTCGTGATTATGAACGATGATGACGATCCCTCGGAGCTGCCGTGTCCGATTCCCCTCATCATGAAGCGCTGAAAACCTTGGGAGACGCCCTCAAAGCAGGGCCGAAGGCTCTCGCCCGCAGCACTGGTGCGCAGGCCGGACGAACTTTGTGAATCGCCTCACGACGCTCGCGCACCAACTCGATGTTGGTGGTCACGGCGGGGCGAAAGAGGTGTATGAGGCAGCCTCGATCATCGCAAGGATGCAGCGGAACCAAGAAGACGCAAAAAGCGATGGTTGGTCAGTCGCCGACCATGAGGCCATTGCTGGCCTGAAAGGCATCGAGACCAAGCTTCTGAAACTCGCAAATGGCGTTGAACAATGAGCATCTTGGCTGGCCGCATCGGCCACCAATTTTAGGATCGGCTTCTCACCTCCTTTTGGGAGGAGCAGTCCGCTGCGGCGATCATGCCGCCTCGGTCTGGTAGAGCTGCGCCTCACGGTTGATAAGGATATCGGCCAGGAACCAGTAGGCCTCGCCCCAGGCGTTCAGAACCTCATCGGTTGCCGCCTCGCCCAATATGTCGCGGATCGCCGGCAACAGCGCATTGGCGACCGCAGGATAATGTTCGGGCTTGATATGGGTCTCGACATGGCGCGCGGCGATGCGTTCGATCGCGGGTTTCAGCACGTCGAGCTTGTCGACGTTCTGCGCGAAGGCGAGGATCGCGGCCGCTAGCCGCTTAGGCTGCGCGCCGGATTCGTGCGCGGCCATGTCAAACAGCGCCTTGATCTCCGGATCGACGAACAGGCGCTGATACATGCGCGTGGTAATCTCCACGCCGTGCTGCTGGAGCGCAGGCGCCGTAGCTTTCACCAAAGCCATTGTTTCGGGGGAGAGCGGTTTGGACATACAGACGTGCTCCGGATTTCAGACCCTGATAAAAGAGACGATCAAAGTGGCGAGAGGGACCCGATCCAGCAAGGAGCGTGGGCCGGAGAGACAGGCATGCGCGATGAACCAAGGCTTAGCGGCGGGGTATCCTGTATCCGGATCGATCATAGCTCGACCGCAGCCAGAGGAGCGAGCAAGGTCCACACGACGCCCGAGGCGGGAAACTCCATCTCGGCACGGCCGCGCAAGCTGCGGCTCACGGCCGTGCATATCAGCCGCGACCCAAAGCCCCGCCGCTCGGGCCTGACGACTGGCGGGCCACCCCGTTCGGCCCATTGCATCCAAAGCTCGGCTTCGGTGCCCGAATCCAGCACCTTCCATGTCAGCTCGATCGTGCCCGCCTCATTGGACAGGGCCCCATATTTGATCGCGTTCGTCGCCAGCTCGTGAAAGGCGAGGGTCAACGTCATCGCCGCCCTGGGGCCGATCGTGACCGTGGGGCCGTCGAGGCGAAGCCGCTCCGCGTAGAGGGTGAAGTGGCCCAGCGCATTTTCCGCCAGCGCGGGCAGGGGCGCCGCCTGCCAGTTGTGGGATAGAAGCTGCTCGGTCGCGTTGCCCAGCGCCTCCAATCGCTCGTCAATGGTCGATCGGGCGTCTTCGATCGAATCGGCCGCCTGCAAGCTCTGGCTGACAAGGGAACGAACGACAGTGAGAATGTTCCTGAACCGATGCTCAAGCTCACGAATCCGGGTTTCAGTATCGACCATAACTCTACGTGCCCCCTACCCGGCTACTTAGAGCAATCGGGAGCCCAGGACGAACATTTTGCACGTTCGCGTGGAGCACAGAGCCAGACGGCGCGTTGCTGCGCTGATCGGTGGAACGGCTGCGTAAATGCTTGGTGCGGCATGACTAAACAAGACGGGATCAGCGGCCTTCGCGTGCTGGTTGTCGAAGATGATTATTGGGTCGCGGCTACGCTGGTTGAGATAATATCTGAAGCCGGCGCGGAAATCGTCGGCCCTGTCGATTGCGTGCGGGATGCCCTCGCGGCGCTGGACTCGTCGCCTCATGTCGCCAGCCTCGATGTGCAACTTGGCTCCGAAACCTCGTTCCCGATCGCGGACGAACTGGACCGTCGCGGCGTGCCCTTCATCTTCGCCACGGGTGCGGCCAGCATGATCCCGGCTGCCCACGCCTCACGCCCGACCTTCCACAAGCCCGCTTCGCGCGAGCTGCTGATCGGGGCGCTTTCTGGCGCGCTCAACCCTGCCTAACAGGGCTGCTTCACTGACGCGATGCAAGAGGCTCAAAAGGAAACGCCCCCTCGTCGTCCAGCAGCTCGCCGGGTTGCATCGGGCCGGCTCCGGTCGCGGCGTCGATCGCGGCTTGCAAATGGACGGCGGTGGCCGTCGCGCCTCGGCCGCTCCGATCCAGTTGGGCCAATGCCATCCTCATAAGCGAGAGGGCTGTGTCGTCATTCGTCATAGACATGCCTCGATGGGAACCCGGAGCCTTGACGGAACAGGGGTGTCCGGGGCTCGATCTGTCGCCGCGCGACCGATCTCCACGGCGTTCTTCCCAGCGCGCTTGACCGCGTACATGAGCTGATCGACCGCGTGCATCAACGAGGGTTCGTCACGCGGGGTCTCGGGCTGAATCAGCAGCGCGCCCATGCTGCACGTCACCGGATGAGGCGTGCCGGCCAGAACCGATGACAGGCGCTTGTGAAGCGAGCGAGCGAAATACACCGCTTCCTCGGCCGAATGGACGGGAAGCAGAAAGGCGAACTCGTCGCCGCCGATTCGGCCGAAATCATCCTCACGCCGGATGATCCCCCGCGCGCCCTGTGCGAAGGTGCGCAGCACCTCGTCGCCCGCAACATGGCCGTGGCGGTTATTGAGGCCCTTGAAGTCGTCGAGATCAAGGATCGCGAGCAGGAAGGATTGTCGGGCAGGCACCGCTAGATCGAGACGATGGATCACGCGCTCGCGGAACGTCTCCTTGTTGAGCGCATCGGTCATGCGGTCGCGTGCCGCCAGGTGGTGCTCTCGGTCGAAGGACCGGCGGAAGCTGAGAACAATGGCGGCGACGAAAACATAGGTGACGGCGCGCACGGCCATCCTTGCCCCGAGCAGGGCGGGGGAGAGCCCTGGAAGTTCGGCGAGATGCGGCACGACGGCGAGGACCGCCGCAACGATCGCCACCAGATAGCCAGCACGGCTTCCCAACGCCCAGCAGGCGGCGCAGACGATCGGGATATAGAGCGGCGCGAGACCCATCCGGGAAAAATGTGCGTCCGCCAGCGCCAGCGCCGTGACGCTGAGGAGGATCGCGAACCAGGCGCGCTCACGCGGCAGGGAATGAAGGCGATCGGCGAGGCGGCCGACAGGCAGATGACTATTCACGCATGTCCTACTCGGTCAAAAGGTTCTCCAAGCTCATTCCCGCCCCAAGTGTTCCTGTTCAGCCGGCGGCACGCCCCATTTCGGAGACGTGCCGGCCACTGAACCGGGTGTTGGAAACCTGAAACACGTCAGGCGCGGACGCCTTTGGCCGGGTGGCTTGGACATGCGCGCCCGCCACCCGGTCGATGAAGCTCGACCGGCTCGTGTTTCAGGAGGTTTCCACGCCTCCACCCGCGTCTCCGCAGGTGCGCGCACGCTACCGGCAAACCGTTAAGAAAAGCAACAAGCCGACAGGCACACCGGGGATCAGCCGATCTTGACGCCCCGCCAGTCCCGCCTTTTCCGCAGGTGGATGGGCCGCTTGGCCGCTGACGGGAGCGTATCGCGGCCGGTCCTGTCGGCCAGCAGCGGCGTCGATCGCTCCTCGATGAGGGCGCGCAGCCGAGTCCGCCCGCGTGCGATGCGGCTCTTGAATGTGCCTGGGGCAATGCCGAGCTGCGCCGCGCCATCCTCGATGGACACGCCTTGGCTCGCCAGCAGCACCGCCTCGCGTTGGTGGATCGGGAGTTCGCTGAGCGCCCAATCCGTATCCCGCAGCCAGACGGCGAGGCTCTGGGTCTCGTCCACCCGTAGCATGCGGTCGCGCGCCTCTTCGGGCAGGTCGGCATGAAAGCGGGCGCGGCGGCGACCGGTGAGAAAGCTGTTCTTCATCACGGTCCGCGCCCAGGCGGCGAGGCTTGTTCCCGCCGCGAAGCTGGCGCGCGCGGTCCAGCACCTGAGCATGGTGTCCTGCAGAAGGTCGTCGGCATCGGCACCCCCTCCAGTCAGTCGCCGCGCATAGGCGCTTAGCGCCGCCGCCTGCTCGATCAGCGCTGCTCCGAACGCATCATCGGGCATGGCGATCGGCAAGGGAACACGGGCAGGCACATCGGGCGGCATCTCATTCTCCGGGCAGGGCTCTCCTGCCCTCAAGCGATATAGGGGGTGCGAGCCGCCGATGTTGCCGGCCAGACCGCTTCAAGGCCCGCTTCGTCCCGTATCGGTCGATCGGGGCTGCGCGCGTGCTATGGGGCTTCCATATCGCAATCGGAGAGAGACGATGGAGCGCCTGTTTCCGCGCGCCTTGATAGCGTGCATTCGTGAGGCTCGGCCGCCGACGTCGCAGGAGCTTGCATCGATGGCCGAGAAGATCTGGCGCGAGGCTTTTCCAGAGCGTCCATTTCGACGCGAGCGCGCCATGACCATCGCCGCCGTAGCGCTCACAGGCGAACGCCAGACGTGCAAGGGACCGCCGACATCCTGTCCCGCTGAACCATTTCCGGCTAGAATGCGGAGCGCTACGGTCGGTCGATGGTCGCCAGGGCTGTCGTCCAGGAGAGGATGCGCCGCTTGAGCCGGCAACATGCTGGCCGTAGCACCGGCCGGTTTCTTCAAGCAGCCGGCTTGACGGTGGCGGCTCAAACCTCGGTAGGCACCGGCTCGTAAGGTACCCCGATCCGGGTTTCGGCCGTGCCGCGCCGCCGCAGGGTCGCGGCAATGTGGCGGTCGGCCGCCGCGCGATCGGCGAAGGCGTGCCGCTGGGCTTGGCCGTGTGCGCCGATCCGGCCCCAGCGGGTTTCTACAACGATCATGCCGAAAAGATCGAGGCTTGCGGTGATGCTGTAACGCCGGCGGATGTTGCGCGCCGGGTCGATCGCCACCAGTTCGATCGGCTCGGGCAGGGACAGGTTCGCGCCATTCATGGCGCGGAGCCTACGAAATAAGCCTCTCCAAGTCAGGCGACTTTCCTGAATCAATGGCAAGCCGGTGATTCAGGAAATCGATGGTTCCTCGAAGCGTTACCGCGTCTGCGGGCTTGCGCGATGCTTCTGGCGCTGTTCGAGCCAGGGGGTGAACGCCGACTGGGTGCAAACGTCCAAGGGTTCATAGGTGCCCGGCGCAACACGCCGAAACAGCATGGGGCCGGTCCGAACGGCGCTTCGGCTGAGAGAAACCTGGCAGCTATTCCCGGTCATCCCGCACCGGCCACCTATGTTCATCACCGGACTGGTGCGGATGCTGATTGGTCCCGAGACGCGGCCCTTCGTAGCGCTGATAACGCGCGCGGGGCGGCTCTGCTCGATCTTCTGCCCAGGCCTGAACCATAGTCGCGCTCGTCCGTCCGACCCGCACCAGAAACTGCGCGCCGCTGCCACCGGCGCGCGCCCTATCTCCAACTCACCAACAAGGTCGGCTTTCGCGAACGCCGCGCGCGCCGCTGCCTCGATATTGTCGGGCAGGATGCATGAGCACGCCAGGGCGGGCGTGGACGCGCTAAATGCCGCACCAGCGAGGGCGGCGGCGGTCGTCCGCGATGATGACAGCATCGTCATCCCAAGAGACTATGGCCGCACGGCTGAACGAAACATGGCCTGCGCGCCTATACAGTCATTGGATCATTACCCGAGGATCATGAGCGATCAGGGTCTGGGCTGTCTCACCAAACTGCCGCCGATCAACCCCGCTCAAGGTCACGCGATTGCGTGGAATGTCGATCGTCAGAATGTTGAAGCGCCACTTCCGGCTCGACAACAATTCCGCAACCGCCTGCTCCGTGGCCTGTAATTCCCTCAAGGAGTAGCGGACCTGTCGAGCGACATAGCGCGGGTCGCCGGACAGGCGGCGCAGGCGGGCCTCAGCGTTGTCAGTGAACTGCACGATCACCGCGCCGCCGTCGACGAAGCTTCCAGCATAGGAAGGGTCGCCCGCTGCAAGCCCGTTGATCGCCGAAACAAGAATTGCGAGCGGTGTCGATTGCGCCGATTGGGCCTCAGGCGTGGGCGGCGCGGGAAGCGCCGAACCGGGTTGGGGTGTTGAACAGCCCAACAATAGCTCGCACGCCGCCGTGCAGACGATCACTCGCAGTAGCAGCGATGTTCGCAAGCTGGTCCGCATATGGCCGTTCATCCCAATGCAAGGATATCCGGAAGAGACTAAATTCATTGTGAGGATGATTCTATCCCTATTTGCCCTTTGCATGGCATGTTCGCCCGCAGTTGAGCATGGGGACGAGGGTGGCCCGCAATCAACAAGCACCTTCAGAACCCAGACGAAAGCGCCCTCCCCTAACTATCGTATACTACTCAATCAGCCGGCAGCGGGCGGACACGGGGCGTTGCGACAGGAAGCGACGTCGCCTCTCCCGCGCGATGCCAAGGCCATCGGCGATGCCTGGATCGCCCGTCTCAAAAAGCGGGGAGCGTTACTCGGCTACGGCCTCGCGGGAAAGGGTTCCGCCGGCCCGGTCGAGATGATCGACACGGGGTTGACCCAGCAGGAATTCGACAATTGGGCAAAGGAGAACGGTTGGCGCGTGCCTGGCCACATCAGCTGGAGCTTTGTACCTAAGATGAGCATTCCTCCGGTGAGTGAGGCCGCGAAAGGCGCGATCCGCGTCTGGCCCGCTTCCAAGGCGCGGACGGGCCTTCAACATCAGGCACTTTACCACGGCCGGGTCGAACTACGTGACGGCTGCTTTTTCGTCGGCCTCTCGGGCCAGCCTGTCGACAAGTTGGCATGGTTCCACTCGGAAATGGGGCTCGACATTGACCAGTCCGGCTACTTCATTCTGCGCGAAAGGGTCGGCGGAAAAACGCTCGCCCGCTTGGGCGAGGATATGAACTGGGGCGGCCCCGCGACTGCGGACATCGACAAGGAAACCGCACAAGCCTTGCAAGATGCATGCGGACCCGGCGAGCTATATGTCGTCGGTTCGCCCGAAGCGAGCGAGCGCTTCTTGACCCAGTATCCGCATCTCCGCGAGCCATCGGTTCCCCCGCCGGCACCCCCGAACAAGATTGAGATCGGCCGGTGCTGGACAGCTCCCGCGAAGCCACCTCATCGCGAGCAACTCGCTTAGACCGAACCCAATCGGGTTGTCGAAGGGCTGATCTGGCGGTTGCCCCTCGCCACGCACTTCATGCTACCTAGTTGCTGATCGAGGTTGGATCGGCGATGCGCCCGAAAAACAGCACCGCGCCGCTCTTTCGGTCTCGCAGGGTGGCAAGGAAAGGACGATCGACCACCATCTCCGGTACCTGAGGCGCTATCCGCGCACTGGTGACGACGACCTTGATCGCAGTTGCCGCCGCTGCCTCGGTGCCCTCCTCATCGACGCGCAGGAAGGTCGCGTGCGCCACATCATCGATCGCCAAGCGCGCACCACGGGCAATCCCCGACAGGTCCGCGCGCTGGTGGTCGAAGGCGCTCGGCATACCCGCTGCGATGAGCGCTGCCTTCACGCTCTCATCGAACCTGGCTTCAAAGCGGGGCAGAACGATCCGCACCGCGCGTTCCTGCTCCGCTGACAGGTCGAAACGATCATTGCCGCCCTGCTCGCCGGCGAAGAAATCGACACCCTTCAGCTCGCGCTCCCAGCGGCGCAGGGTCGCCGCGTCACGCGGCAGGAAGATTTCCATCACGAAGCTGCCATCGCCGCGATAAGGCAGCGCGATCGCCTGCCCTTCCCGGGTCTCGCGATAGTCGAACCAGCCAATCCGCTTCATCATCGTGATCGGGATGCGCGTGCCGTCGCCACGCGTGAAGGACCGCGTTTCCGTCTCCTCGAACGG
>MDTG01060349.1_pt1 | contig 29590 bp, 24 predicted proteins | sample 811421 | NCBI WGS metagenome assembly MDTG01 (sample SAMN05326645, study PRJNA326480) | marine metagenome | isolation source: seawater | place: Pacific Ocean: South East | collected 2011 | reverse complement strand
GATAGGATTTGAACCTACGACCCCTTGCTCCCAAAGCAAGTGCGCTACCAGGCTGCGCTACGCTCCGACACGAGGACGTAACTTAAAAAATTTTTCTCTATTTGGCAATTAGAACTTATAGTTTTTGAAAAACTTATTAGCATGCTCAAACGCCTTAGAGCGGTGGGAGTTTTCCATCTTCCATTTCGTGTCTTCTGCTAAGCTTTTACCACCTAGCTCCTCTGGCAAAAATACAGGGTCGTAGCCAAAGCCACCTTCACCTTCTTGCCCTTGCTCAGAAATTACGCCCTGAACACGCCCTTCGAAGTAATATATCTCGTCATCAGAGAAATAAAAACATAACACACAGCAAAAATACGCCTGCCTCTTTTCAGCTGGAACGCTACTCATCTCTTTAAGCAGCAACTCCCACCTCTGACGATCACTAAGCCCTTCGCCACCATACCTTGCTGTCTCAAGCCCTAATTTGTCTGGTAGAGCCTCGACGCAAAGCCCACTATCATCAGCGAGGGCCGGCTTTTTATACTTTTTGGAATAGGCTTTTGCTTTAAGTAGAGCATTTTCAAAAAACGATTTGCCGTCTTCTATGACTTCAAGTTTTTCTGGTGCCCCCACAATTTTGAAGTCTTTAGAAAAAAAGAGATCTTTCATCTCCGAGACTTTATGCGCATTTGAAGAGGCTAGAATTATTTCATGTATCATTACTTTAAGACTTCTTTTTGAGCTGCAAAAACACTCTTCATCGCCTCCATTGAGCAATCTACAAGCGCATCCAAATGCTCTCTTGAAAATGGCGAACCTTCAGCGGTTCCCTGAAGCTCTATAAACTTTCCTGATTCAGTAAGAACAATATTCATATCTGTTTCACAGCTTGAGTCTTCTTCGTAATTTAGATCCGCAATAATTTTATTTTCTTTATTAATACCAATACTAAGTGCCGCTAGTGGCTCTGTAATTGGTGATGAACTCAGTGCACCATCTTTAATTAGCTTTTGAATCGCTAGCTCCAAAGCTACATAAGCACCAGAAATTGACGTCGTTCGTGTTCCGCCATCAGCAACTAGAACATCACAATCAAGCGTAATCATTCTCTCGCCAAGTTTTTTCATATCAACGACGGCCCTTAAAGCACGACCAATAAGTCTTTGAATTTCCTGAGTTCTCCCACCGACCTTGCTTCTTTCTCTTCTACTTCTGGTATGAGTTGAACCGGGCAGCATATTGTACTCCGCCGTTACCCAACCTGAGCCTTTTCCTCTCATCCAACTTGGAACATTTTCTTCAACTGTTGCTGTTATATGAACTTTTGTATTTCCAAACTCTGCAATCACACTTCCATGAGCATAAGGGTTAATCCCTGTGGTAAACTTAATATTTCGTGGAGTTGTTCGCTCAATTAGTGACATTTGTGATCCTTTAAATTAGTGAGATAAACATGAAAGTTATCAACTTAAAAAAGTGCCCGTCAACACAAGCTTACTTAACAAACCTTATCGCGAAATTCCCTAAACTTATTTCAGGGCCAACACTTGTTACAGCCAAACAACAAACCTCTGGTTTTGGAAGAAAAGGGAATGACTGGGAGTTTTTTTCTGGCTCGTTGGCGATGAGTTTTTCTCTTAAAAAAGACGATTATGAACACCTTACTCCAATTGCGATTGGCGTTTACTGTGCTGAGTTTTTTAAAACAAAGGGTATCTCTCTTACTCTGAAGTGGCCTAATGATTTGTTGAATGAGAATTCTCAAAAAGTTGGGGGGATCATTTGCCAACAAGCAGGTGATTTTGTGGTGTGTGGTGTTGGAGTTAATCTAAATCAAAAAAATATCCCCTGGAGCTCTATAGAGTTAAATGATTCTCCAGAAAGCCTTGCAGAAGAGTTATATGATTTCATCCTTAATCAAAATTCAGATAGTAAAAAAATTGTAAAAAGCTGGAACGGCTTTTGCTGTCACTTAAATAAAAATGTTCGTATAATAGACGCGAACCTTACGGTCAACGGAAAATTTATTGGAATCGATTTTAATGGCTCTGCACAAATCGATAACACTTTAGAGATTAAAACAATTAGTTCAGGTTCACTCTTTTTTTAACTCGTTTGTCGACATGTAAACTTGCTTCGCGATCTCTTCAACTTCTTTTTTGATAACATTTTCGGCGAGATCAGGAATAACCTCCCAAGCAACCTGCTCAATTTTTTGAGAGAAAAGTTTTTTTACAACTTCTTCTAGCTGAGGTGCTAGCGCCTCTTTCACTTTTTCAACAATCTCATCAACATTTAAGCTTTGAACAGCTGCAGAGCTATTGGAGCCTCCGACATCTGAAATATTTATCGAAGATAAGGTGCTTGAAGGCTTCATTTTAAATTGCCCTTCACCCTCTTCATCAGAAGTATCGTTAAAAAACTCAGCTTTTATATCTGTTGCCTTTGTGCCCTCTTTCCCGGAGGATTCAAGCTTTCCAGATAACGAAGGAAATTCATCAATCGCCCAAAAATCATCCGCCTCTACGTCTGTTGGAATTTCTTCAGTGAGATCTTTTTTCATTTCTCTAGAAATTTCAAAACCTAGGTCTGGCTCACCTTTAAATGAGTCCAGCTCGTTGTTTAATTCTTCAAGTGAAGTTAATTGACTTCGAGGCTTGTAGTCTTCAGGAAGATCATCTGATGATATTCCGTCCAACATACTTTTAATCTCTTTTCCCTCTTCGAGCTCATCAGAAAAACTTGCTTCCTCTGAGTCATCCTCATCACTTGCTTCTTTGATAATCGCATCTATATCTGGATACTCGAGATCATTTTCATTTGGAAGACTTGGGTCATCAACTGATGTCACTTCCAATTCATCTAGAGAGGAACTTTCCTCAACAATTGATAGAGAGCTCTCCTCAATCTCATTGATTTTTTCTTCGCTCTGATCCTCATGTGGTTCATCAGTATCAACTTTCCAGCCATGAGATGTATCTACTTCATCAAGTAGAGACCTGTCTCTCTCTGTTACTGAACTTAACTCAAATTCACCGGTAGCCTCATCAGGGTAATCTAAATCGTCAGCGCTTGGTAAAGAGTTTTCAGTTTCGCTTTTCTCTTCAAGTTCCTCTTCAACAATACCTGTTCCAAGATGGTCTAATATAGAATTCCTTTCCTCAGGTTCTGCACTTTGCTCATTTTCCTCATCTTGAAGAGCTGTATCAGTTGAAATAATGTCTGGGACAGAAATCCCCCAGTCAGAAAGAGAATCCTCTAAACTATTATCTTGCTTTAAAAAGTTATCATGAGAGCTATCATCAACCAATGATGATGTATCATTTAAAAAATCTTCTACACTTTTAATATTATGAGATGGAGTCATTTTCCATTCATCATCTTTAAAGTCTGTCATTTAACTATCCCTAGTACTAGTATTCAAGGATTACAATACTTTGATTGTCCTTGTTTCCCCGATCATTGGCAAGGGCAAAAACCATGTCACAAAGCTGTGAAACGTTTCCATCACAAGTTTGAAAGAAGCTGAGAAGCTCTATGCCTGAAACACGTTGAAACACACCATCAGTCATCAGAAATACTGTTTCTCCCTCAAGAAGATTCATTGTTTTTACATTATAGTTAAATTCATTACTTTGGCCTAGGAAAGAATAAGGAAATACCTGGCCATTTTCATCATGTTTCATCATTGAGAAATTAAAACTTGAATCAGGAAGAAAAAATGGTGATAAGTCCTCTTCACTTACCTTTACCCCTAGGCAATGACCGACTGATACACAGTGGAAAGAGTTCTCGACAGAAATACCTGCAATTAAGGAGGCGCCTGCTTGATTAGAAATATTTTTACCATCATTGAGTTTCAGCATTTCATCATTAGCTAGCAAAAAAGTATTCATTAATGCATTAACTTCTAAAGAGCTAGATGGATCAAAAAAAAATGGCATCGTTGCATCAGGGTCGGATACTAAGGTTCCGTAGTTATCAACCATTGTCGACTTAATTAAATTAGTTCCCTTGTCACCAACTCCTGACCCACCGTGTCCGTCAATGACGCCAAACAAATTATTCTTTAAATCAACAACACAATCATCCTCATTAATATTTAAAATTGGCCCACTGTCTGTATGACTAAAAATTCTTTTTAAACCACTCATTATTTATTCCAAATAATCTTTAAGTTTTAATGATGCTTTTTTGTAATACTCTGAATCCTTTGGACTTATCTGTTGTACCTCTTGGAACTTCTCTTTCGCTTCATTCCAGAGCTGAAGGGACTCCCATATTATACCCTCTCTGTAGATTTTTTGGCTTCTTGCTGAAAGCGTATCTCTAATCTCATTCATTTCATCGAGGGCTTCCCTATTAATTGGGTCATGATCTAAGACTTTTAAATATTCTTCATAAGAAAGTTTTAAATCCTGTCCTTCTTTTAAACTTCTAGCTTTCCCAAGTAATGGCCCTGTTTTTTCCTTCAGTTTTCCTTTGGATACTTTCAGCATCTCTGTCGCTTCTTTTACTAAGTCCTCGTCCATATCTTTTATTCTTAAAAACTCCTCGACTTTCAAAATTGTCTTATACCACTCTTCTTTCCCATAAAAAGTTCGGCTCGGTGCGATTTGCCCCAGTTTTCTTTTTCTTTCAGACTCTTTTTGAGCTTTCTCGAGGGCTTTTCTTTCCTTCTCTTTTTTCCAAGCGTCTAGCTCCATTCGTAATGAAGGCACATCTAGATTTTCAGGGTCCATCGCAAGAATCTGACTGAAGGTTGATTCTGCTGGGGCGACACTCTTTTCCTTAACAAATCCTTTTGCCTTCTCAACAAGTGAATTGATTTTTTCTTGCCGCTTTTTCTCTTCAATTTCTGCCAATCTCTTTTTTTCGAGCTCCTCTAACTCCCGGAAACCTGAAGAAGCAACTTGAATCAAGGACTCTGTATCCTTGTATTTTGGAATTAATTTTTGAACTTTATCCAATTCCCTTAATGCATCTTCATATTTAGCCTGTTGAATAAACTCAAAACCTAATTGATAAGTTGAAATTACAAACTGTTGATCCTCTGGGCTTAGTGCATTAAAAAGTTCCTCTGCTTTTGTCTGCGGCTTCTTCTTTTCCTCTGATTCAACTTTAACTACTTTACCATCAACAATTTTTTCTTTGCCCGGTTTTTTACTTGCGACTTTTTTTGGTGGATCCTCTGAATCCAAAATCATATAAAGTAGAAACAATCCCACTGCCCCATAAATTAATTGTTTATTTCTAGGTAGTTGTTTGTATTTCCATATTAATTTTTTAACAATTGATTTTTGTGCATCTTCAGGCATCTCCTCAGTGGCACCATCCTCTGAGATGTCTAGTTCATCTACCTCGACTACCTCTTGAACCTCGATCACCTGATTTTCTTCAACTGGAAGAAAACGATCTGACTCACCTGCCAGAAAATCATTTTTTGCTCTAAAGGTAAACGTTGTACTACCAATTATAAATTCATCACTATCTTTTAACGTTTCTTCATTTATTTTTACACCGTTAAGTAATGTTCCATTGGCAGACTCTAGGTCAATTAAATAAACTTTCCCTTTAACCTTTTTTAAATTTGCATGCTTAGATGAAACCTCTTGGTCTAGCAAGGGTATCTGAGAACTCTCCTCATCACGCCCAATAAAATTATCGCCATCCTTAACCGTATATTTTTCATATGGTGCATGTTCTCCAAATATCTCCACATAAAAATTTACATGGCCAGTAAAAACTTGAGTCTTCTCTCCCGCCTCTTCCATTGCATACTCATCAGAGGAATTATCAAACTCATCGTCACTTTCAAACTCTCCCTCAGAAGAAAACTCATCTCCTGAATCAAACTCTCCCTCTGATGCATAATCCTCTTGGTCAGTGTATTCCGATTCTTCCCCATAACTCTCTTCACCTGTGCTCTCTTCTCCAAATGACTGCTCTTCCGTTTCCTCTGTAAACCCATCATCTGATTCATCTACCTGATTTTCATCTCCAACTTCATTAAGTTCATTTTCATCAGATTCATCTACACTTTCATCATGTTTTATTGATGAGGTTTGGTCCCCACTACTCAGCTTAGTTGCCTCTGCTTCATCGGACTCACCAGCAATTTGAAAAAGAAGAGTGTACCCACCAACTCTTAGTTTTTTGTTCGTATTTATCGCAACTTTATTAACTTCATTATTTGAATCGTCATAAGTAGGCTTAAATTTAGATAAATTTTCATAGAACCATTGTCCATTTTCAAAAATGACTGCACCTTGCTCTCTAGAAATCAATCGATCGTCAATACGAACAAAGCAATTAGAACCCCTGCCAATGAGGGTATTAAATTTTTGTCCTTCATCTCCAGTGATTTCATTGGAAAAATCAAATGAGGCAAGCACTTCATCATTTTTTAAGACATCTAAATTCACCTTCATCCATCCCAAGTTTATTCTCAATAAAATTTATTTGATTTTCTGCTAATTCATACCTCTCATCGTCGTCATAACCCCTCAGCAACCTTATTATAGCACAATAGGAGTTTGCCGCAGACTTCAGCTTCCGGCCTTCCATTTCCCTTCTAGCTTTTAAAAATAACTTTTCAGTACTTTCATCCAAGGCTTGCTTCGTCTTTCTTTTATAAAACATTGCCCTTCCGTTACCTGGATCTAAAATCAGCGCCTGTTGAAATTCCTCAAGCGCTCTGAAGTAGTTTTGCTCTCTAAATTCTCTTTGACCTCTGTGAATGATTGCTTCTACATTTTTCTTGTCTTTTAAACTCTCTGCATTTTTCTTTTTATTTTGCTCCTGTTCATAAGCAGAAGTTACATCCTTCAACCTTCTACGGTTTGTCTTTTTATTTTCACTTTCTTTCTCACCACTATCAAACAAAAATAAAACCGCTAACACCGATACTATTACGATCAGTCTGATATTTCCTTTTTTTTTCGCGTCTTTTTTCTTCTGTTCATCTTCAATTTCCTCGTTAGGCAATTTTTCACTTTCGGCAACTTCTATTTCATACTCAGACTCAATATTAAATACTTCAAATTTTAATACCGTCGCACCTATTATAATTTTGTCGCCATTTGAAAGCTTGTGCTGAGTAATTTTAAGATCCTCTACAACAGTACCGTTTTGACTTTTTAAATCTGTAAGAATGAAATCACCGTTAATATTTACTATCTCTGCATGCTCCCTACTTGCCTTTTCATCAAGGACTTGGATATCGATTTTATCCGACCGTCCAAGAACAACTCGCCGACCAGCAATATAATAAGAGACTCCTTTATTTCTTCCAGTCAAGCAGAGTAGCCTATGATGGACTCCAACTTTTTTTGGCGCCCTAAAATTATTTACAATTTTAACTGCTTTACTTTTACTCATCTCTTACAAACGAAATATAGAAACATTTTGCAAACCCATCTTTTCCCATGAGTGCGTTTACAAATACGCTATAATCGTTACCTTGAAGTTCATAGTTTCCACTTTGACTAGTTCCGGAGTTGTCCGCGGAGCCATCACAAAGCTCGATGACTGTCGCCGCCAATCCTTGCTCTCTTGCCACATCCAATAGACTCATCCCCTCTGAACCACTTTCTCGTATCCCTGTGCAGTCTTCAGCAGGAGTGTTAATTCTTACAACATTTTTGTCTTGGTCTAGAATCATAACCGCACCATGAGCACCATTCATAAACTCAACCATTGTCTCAATGTAAGGTCCGGACTCTTCTACTTCATCAAATGTATCATCGTCCGAATCTCGATCAGCCTCTCGGTACCTTTGTATTAATGAGTTGATACTATTTTTCAGTGGATTTAATTCTTCAAATTTTAGCTCTGGCTCAATTCCTCTTTTTCCAGACCTAATAGCATCATCTAAAAGATACTTTAGCTCCTCTAAAGGTCTTAAGGTTAAAAAATAAAAAATGCCAAAAAAGATTGCTGCAATTCCACCTGAGGAAATTAATGACTTTAAGAAAATCATCATCGTATGCCTATCCTGAATTGACTTAGGCTTAAACCTTAAAGCAATAACACCTACTGCCTCTGAAGTCCCTGTACGGGGGTTGTATGCCATTATTTTTGCAGCAATTCCAATAACACCACTACCAAGAATTTGAACTTGAGTAGAATCACTTTCATTCATTGTTCTCGCGGCCCATTCTTGGGCTTTCACACTAAAGGGGTCCTGAATATATTCATTCATTCGAACAAAAGGCCGAACAACCCGGCCTTGTAGATCAAATAATTCAAACTTAACCTCTTTATTATTCTCGATAAAAGAAGTATCAACCATATCCAGTTGTTTTTTTTCTAATGCCTTCGCATTAAGTCTAGCGATCTCCTCTGCGTATAGTTTCCCTCTTTGCGCTACCTCTGAAATTAAAATAGTATCCCCATACTCTATAGCAGGGAAAATAGTTAAATACATAGTTAAGAAAACAAAAACTGCGAAGCTGATCGCACTCATCGCCCTCCATTGGTACTCCCGATTAAGCCCATTTAGGTGAATGACTAACTTATATTTAAAAAGCCATAAAAGTGTCGGTCCTAAGTTTTTTGGTTTTGGCGGTGGCTTTGAAAAATCATCAACAACTTCCTCTTCTTTACCATCGGCTACTTTTTTAATAATGATCTTTTTTTCTTCAACATAAACAACTTGAAGAATGAGATCAGGCAAAGATATTTTGTCACCATTTTGAATTGTTGCACTTTTAATAAGCTTTCCATTTAGATAAGTTCCATTTGAGCTATCTAAATCTTTTAGAAAAGCAGTTTCTCCTTTTACATTAATACTAAAATGCTGTTTTGATATACCATCAACAGAAAGTGATACTGTTAAATCCTCCTCTCGCCCGCAAACATTATCACCCTCGACAAGAGTAAATTCTTCACCTCTTAATTTACCTGCAATCGCAACAAGTTTAAACATCTCTTAACTCCAGTTGATCTCCAGGTTTGACCTCATCAAATGTATCTGCATTTGCCTCCACGACTCTTTTCACTGAAAAATAAGGCCTTGTTATCCGCCAAGGAGGCAAGTCTCTAAAAACTTTTACCACCTTAAAGTTCTTATCTAAGAAAAGAACATCAATATTAAACTTCATGAAAAACGTATGAATAGAATTACATGGCTCTATTAAAAGAGATTCGCCAGTATCTAGTTTTTTACAATTTAGAAGACCAACCATTCTCGACAATGTGTCATCCGCAACTCGAACGTTATCTGAAATAACCTTTTCACCATGCAGTAACCTCATTATCTACCTCCGGTAACCTGTTCAACAACTATCGGTGCAAAAATGATAATCAAAACAGCAGGCATAATAAAGGCCATCATAGGGAATAGAATTTTAGTTGTTGCTTGGGCACCTTTTTTCTCTGCCTCTGAACTTCTTTTCTCCCTAATTTCCTTGGATAGATTTTTCAAAATTGGACCTATCGATGCACCAACTGAGTCCGCAGCGATCAACGTGGCAGTGAAAGATGTAATTTGAATCAGATCTACTCGATAGGCCATATTTCTAAGTGATTCCGCCCTTGATGCCCCAATTTTTATCTCTTTTATTACTTGGGTAAACTCGTCTATAAGAGGTCCTGGTTTTCCTTTTTCAACAACCTTTGACATTGCCGCAACAAAATCAAGCCCTGCTTCAACACTTAGAGCAAGCATATCGACACAAAAAGGCATACCAACCATAACTTCTTCTTGTCTTTGTTGAATTTTTCCTTTTATCCACATATCGGGATAGAAAAAACCAATTCCTCCTAACACAGGAATTAAAGATAATGGCCAAGTCTCCTCAAGGAAAGTTCTAACTCCCAAGAAGACTATGGGAAATCCAATGATCAAAAATAATTTAAAAGCAAAAAAATCCTCAGGAGTTAATAAATCATTCAAACCAGCTGACGATAGGGGCTGCTTATATTTCTCCTTAATCTTTTTTTTCATCTTCATTGAAGATACAACTGGCGAAATATAATGTTTAAAAAATGGCCTTGAATATTTTAAGATTATTCCGTGCTTAGAAATTTCATCTTTTTTCTCACTTGCGCCCTCTTCCAGCTGCTCTGAGGTTTGCATTTCTGACTGCTCTTGAAAAAGCATTCGCACAAAAATAAAAACTGAAAGAAATATTCCTGCTAGAGCTGTATAAAGAATCAATGCCCAAGGATCCTCTTGTTCTTTTATCGCGTCACACGCGGACTGTATACGTCCATCACATGCGCGTCTTAAAAACTTATTTCCTAGCTCTGTTTCATCTTTTGTTCGAAGTATTAAACCGACTCTTTGGCATGCAAGTAGTCTATCTCTACTACAAACTGGTACATCTTTTAAGTTAAATAACTTCTCTTCCTTCAAAGTTACACAACCATATTTTTTAAGATGATTGATACCTTTTTCTCTTAGCTTTTTATCATCAGACCTAAGTGCTTGTGCCTTTATGTAATCCCTTCCACAAGCTTTGCGGTAAAACTTTAATGCGCCATCAGGTTTTTGATTCTCTAGTAGGTAATCACCATAGGCAAGACAACTTCCAGGGTCAGACTTAGCAAAACCAAACTCTTGCCCTGGAAAAAAGTCCTTACAGTTTTTCAGCCAAATTGGAGCTTGTGATAGACGATATTCTCGTTGTCCTTTTGACTCTTTCTGCTCTTGAATATCACGAGATTTTTTTGGTGGCCCCTTCTTATAATAATCATCTACCTTACCACGCCACTTATTCTCGGCCACATCAACGACAATCTCTTCTTTAGCCTCTTCGAATAATTTTGAGCAAACATCGTAAGTTTTTCTGTTTCTTGTTTCGTTTAAATTACACGCTAATCGATGTCTTTTACTTACGGTGACTTGTTCTTCTACTCCTCTGATTCGAGGTCGTGCCTGAGCAAACAGCGTGTTTGAGCAAAACACAAATAAAAGTATATAAATAAGGCGCGAAGCATTTAAAATCATTAGGTAAATTCTAACAAAAACCTTCTAAAGCTTCTTTATTAGGAAATAAATGATGCTCTAACTAATTTTCAAACAAAATTTATTTTATAAGAAGAGCACTTCGTATTTTTTGATTTAATTTTTCACCCTCAAAAAAAACATCAGAACTATGGCATTCAGTCTTATTCAACAAACTTTTCTTAACTTGATGAATTATTTTTTCATTTATTTCAAATTTAGAACTTAATGATTCGTCTGCTGCCAGATGGCGAACAACTTCATAGGTCTTTTCAAAACTTCTGTACTCAACCATCGTTGCCCCGGCAAGAATTGCCATTTTTGCAGCCTCTACTCGGCCATAGGTTTTCTCAATCGCCCCCATTTCCATATCATCAGTAATAATAATTCCATTAAAACGAAGAGCGTCTCTGCATAGCTCATAAGCTTTAGGTGATACCGTAGTCATTTTTTCTTTATCAACTGAAGGAATATTAAGATGCGCCATCATAACAAATCCACACTTTGATTTGACCGCTCTTTTAAAAGGAAAAATGTCCCGATCTTTAATCACATCAAGCTCATCATTTATAGTCGGTAGATCTTCGTGAGAGTCCACTGAGGTATTACCGTGTCCGGGAAAATGCTTCAGACACGAGAAAACACCATTGGTTTGAAGACCTCTGACAGCAGAGGAAGCAAACTCTGAAACTATTTCTTTGCTGTCTCCAAAACTTCTATCACCGATAACATCACAGTTCGGATCAATTAATATATCTGCACATGGACTCAAATTCACATTAACTCCACAGTAACTTAGCTCCTTTGCCATTTGCTCATGAACCTCATAACATAATTTGGGAGATCCAAGCTTTGCTATTTCCATCATTGAAGGAAACTCTGTAAATTCCTTTCTGAACCGTTGAACTCTTCCCCCCTCATGATCTGTCGCAATAAGGATGTCTGATTGTATATTTTTAATAGAAGTGCAAAGATTTTTTAATTGCTCCCTATTACTATAATTTTTTGAAAATAGGATTACGCCGCCTAACGAATACTCCCTAATAAAATCCTCTTCATTTTTAGTTAACGTAGTGCCTGATAAGCCTGTAAAAAATAATTTTCCAATTTGATTCAAAAAAATCCCTCGGTTCTTATAAATTTTCTCTTTCTTGCGAAATTCCTTTTGCAACCCAATAAAAGTTTTTCAATCTAAATTTATTATCTAAAAAATAAAAAAGTATCTGATCATCAACCTCTAATTGATACTTCCACATACCTTTGGACTGCTCCACAAAAGCCATTCTCCCACTTTGAACAGGAGATACTGATTGGTTTAAATATTGTTCATTAAAAAAAGGAAAACCATCCCAAATTACATTTAAATTCATGGTTCCTAAATTTTTCTTAGAGCTAATTTCAAAAAAGTTGGTAGTTGCAACACACTCAACAAGTTGTGAGAAAAAACAATGAACTCTTTTATTATCTAAAACTTCAGAAACCTTACGATAAACCTTACTGCCAATAACAGAGACAACCTGTAGTGACTTACCGTCTATTTTCAATAAAGACTTGTGTCTTTTTTTATCCAACCAAAAAATAGCTTCTGATACCCTTGGGTATAGATAATTCGTTTTTTCGTTAAACCTCTTCGAATTACTAATTGACGTAAACCTCTCCAAATACTTAGAAGAAAAAGGAGAGCGAAGCTCCTTTTTCAAAATATACTCCCCAGATTTATTTTGTCCAAACCTTCGGTGAATAGTGAAGCTGCCGGTTTCATCTTTATAGCTATACTCGTAACTCCCCTTTAAAGATGCTGGGTCAGTTTGAGAAATAGATAACATCTCTATGTATGCACATGAGTAAAAGAGTTGAAAGAAACAAAAAAGCAGAATGCTTTTCATTCTAACTAAGGGTTGTCACCTGCTTAAGAAGCGAAATTGACTCGAGGGCTTTTCCACATCCACGAACAACACACGTCAGAGGATCTTCAGCTAATGTAACTGGAAGGCCTGTTTTCTCCTTAATCAGAAGATCAAGGTTTGCTAGAAGTGCTCCACCACCAGCAAGCACAATTCCATTATCAACAATATCTGCAGCTAATTCAGGTGGTGTTTTTTCTAAACTAACTTTAATCGCCTCAACAACCTCACCAATAGGATCAGAAAGTGCGTCTCGAATTTCATCACTTGTTACTTCAATAATTTTTGGCGCTCCACCAATGAGGTCTCGACCTTTCACCTCAAAAGTTTTTACTTCGTCATCAAATGGATAAGCATTACCAATATTTATTTTAATTGCCTCAGCGGTTCTCTCTCCGATTAATAGACTGTATTTCTTTTTAATATAACTTGAAATTGCTTCATCAAATTTATCACCAGCGACTCTCTCAGATTTAGAGAAAACAATCCCACCAAGAGAAATGACGGCAACTTCTGTCGTTCCACCACCAATATCAACGATCATACTTCCAGATGGCTCCGTAATTGGAAGACCTGCACCAATCGCTGCGGCCATTGGCTCTTCTATCAAATAAACCTCTCTCGCTCCAGCTTGTTCAGCTGATTCTTTGACAGCTCTTTTCTCAACTTGAGTGATTCCAAATGGAATACAAATAATGATTCTTGGCTTGATTAACTTTGAACCAGAGATTGATTTTTGAATAAAGTACCTAAGCATTGCTTGAGTAACTTCAAAGTCTGCAATAACACCATCTTTCATTGGTCTTATTGCTTTAATAGAGCCGGGTGTTCTTCCTAGCATCTGCTTAGCTTCAGTTCCAACGGCAAGAACTTTAGAAATTCCTTTCACACCTTGATGAACTGCAACGACAGAAGGCTCATTAACAATGATGCCTTTATCTTTGGCACAAACAAGAGTATTTGCTGTCCCTAAATCTATTGCTAAATCATTTGAAAACCAATCGAATACTTTTTTTAACATAGCCATAACCTTTATTCCTACCAGGTGTAATGCCTGATTTTCTCCCCTCTAGTGGCAATCTCTTTCATTGCCTGAATACCTAAATCAATATGTTTTGCGGTGTATTTTTTAAACACCTCTTTTGCGGATTCTTTAGTTTTAATGCCACCTTTTTGCATTGGACAGTCACTAACCAATAAGAGAGCACCAATGTTTACCTTAGAGACAAAGCAAATTGTAAAAAGAGCAGCTGTTTCCATCTCTACTGCAAGCACTCTTTCATCAATCAAATTATCCTTAAACTTTTGATCAAATTCCCAAAATCTGAAGTCGGTAGAGTGTATGGTGCCCGTTCTATATTCAATTTTATTTTCGACAAGAATCTGACTAACGAATTTTTGAATTTTGAAAGTTGGAAGCGCGGGAACCTGAGGAGGAAGAAAGTGCCCAGATACTCCTTCAGCTCTGATTGATGCGATTGGCAGTATAAAATCTCCAACTTTCAAGGATCGATGGACAGCGCCGCATAAACCTAGAAATAAAACAGCCTTTGGATTTACTACTGAGACTAACTCTCCAACCAAAGCTGCCATCGCTGAACCAACACCAAATTCAATAATCGTAACATGCGCCTCCTTTGAAGAAGAAGCCTGAAATGCCGACCCCTTCGTATGGTAAGCGTCGTCAAACGTCTCATTAAAAGTTTCAATATACTTATGAAAATTTGTTAAAATAATTTGGTTTTGAAAATCTTTAATATCATGCCCAGTATATCTTTCGAGCATGTCTATCGCGATTTTATGTTTTGCCTTGTTACCGTGAATTCTTCTGGACAACTCTAGTAATCTTCTTGGATGAATATGTTTGTCCTGCGCTAGCTCTTTTTTTGCTTGAGCCTTAAATGACCCCTCGGAAACTGATTTGACATTCTTTTTGGACAGTTTCTTAGAAGAGGCTTTTTTTGCTACCTTTTTGGATGCTGATTTTTTAGTCACTTTTTTAGAAACTTTTTTCTTGGTAGCTTTTTTCTTGGTAGCTTTTGTTTTAGACAATGCCTTTCCTTAGCAATTTTGCCTTAAAGATATCATCCTAAATAATTTATTGACAACTTATTAGCCAAACATAATGAAAACAAAAACATTGCAATTGCATATCATTTTTCATAGTTTATATAAGTTTACGCAAAGAACAACGCGGGGCGCATGCCGGTATCCGTTTACATCCATCAGGAGAATAATATGGGAATGGGAAGAAAAAAATCAGTTCTAAAAATGAAAAGAAAAAGTAGTCAAAAAAGAAAAAAAGAAAGACTTAAAAGAACTATCGCTGCAAAAAAGAAGTAGTCTTATGACTACTTCTACTCCTCTTCCTCTGACTGACCACCCGTAATTTCTTCTTTTGCCTCACGTTTGACATACCTTAGCCCACTTTGGGCGTATTTTCCTCTAAAGTGCCCTATCTCAAAGTCTAAGTTCCATCGGTTTTTAATTAAACTAAAAAGTCCGCTTGATATTTTTATCTCATCTACCCCTGAGACAGAATTGAACAAATCTTCCCTCGAGGTAATCTCTGAGAGGTCTCTTTCTTTAAATAACTCTGTTAAAAATAGTATTGCATTATGCCCCCTTGCTTCTGGAAGCTTAGGTGCATATCCATAACTTTCTTTAAATAATTTCTTCTCTCCACCTGGTAATGATTTACTAAGATTGAAATTTACACCCCTCTTTCCGCGCGACACTTCCATCACAACGCTACTTCTCCAACTAGATGGGCCAACCAAAACCTCATTGGTTGCATCAAAGTAAGAAAAACTGGGTATTATCTGTGCGGCACTATAAGGTGCTGATGGAATAAAGACCCAATCAAAATCCACTAGGGGCTTTAACTTTTGTACCCTTCTTATTACTGACTTTTCTAAAGAATAGACTTGATTTAATATCTCAAGTTCTTCCTTTCTTTCTCGGTTATATTTTAAACCCAACAAGTCTTTAATTGGATCTCTAAGGTCTTTTTTTGATGGATCAAAGCTTACAGCGTCAACTACTTCAACTCCATACTCTGAGGACAAGTTCCAAAAAGTATTTAGGTAACTTTTCCCAATATGGCTTTTCGGGAATACCACCGCTGCTTTCGAGGACGGAAACTCTGAAGACATTCTGCTCAGAACTGCTCTCACCTCAGACTCCACTGAACCAGGTATTTCAACAAGGAATTGAGTTTTTGATTTCTCCGGAGTTAAAACTTTTGCCAAACTCAAAAAGATCACTTGATACTTTCTCAACTCCTCGAAGTAGGTTGTTGCCGATGAAGATTCTATGCCTCCGATTACACTAGAAACTTTATACCTCTTTACCAACTTTTTGATTGCTTGAGCCCCGATAATTGAACTAGACTTAGAGTCTTCTACTATTAGTCGAAAGCCTTTTTTATCAAGTCCACCTTGAAATGCTGAGTGAATCCCCCGAAGAATTCGCACTCCAAATTTTTTATACTTTCCAGAAAGTGGTAACACTACTCCTATGGCTTTTGTATCGATTTCAGAGAATGCTCCCAGTCTCTCCTTAAATCTTAGCACCTGCTCATTCGCATTTGAGTTAACCCAATCTAGCACTTCCAAAGATGCCATTAATTTTTTTGCATCTGATGTAAATCCAGAGAAATAACTTCTTTCAATTATTTCCAATACATATTTCAAGGACTGCTGATTTATTTTCTCTATTAACTTCTCAGCAATTGTAATTTGGCTTTCAATCGTTTTTCCTTTTATTAAAATTTCAAATGCTCTTAAACTATCTTTGTATTCGTCAGGAGAAGAACTTCCAAAGCTTCTTACAAAGCCAACCAAAGAATCAAATTGTAATGCCTTATCTTCAACATATGTCGCTATTTCATAATTAAGTAAGTAAAAGCTCTTTTGACCCTCTTGACCTAAATAGGAACTATCTACTTGAGATAAATTCTTAAGGGATTCTTCAAAAAGGCCTAGTTGAAAGTTTGCATTCGCTAGGTTCAAATTGATCGTGGCCATTAATCTCAAATCCTCGACTTCGAAAGACGACGCCTGAGAAAAATGAAATATTGCTTTCTCGAAGTTTTTATTATTAAGAAAGTGAACACCTATTAAGTTTCTTCTAAATGCTTTTTCCTCTTTTGAGAGATTTACCTCATCTAAGGCCATTAGGTACTCAATTGACTCCTCCCACTTATCTTCTTCTCGTAAATCAATAACCTTCTCAACTGCAGCAAGAAAATCATCCGAATAATACCTTTTCCAATCATTATCATTAAGAGGAGTTATACCCGCACATGAATGCAAGAAGAATAAAAATAAAATACCAAATAATTTCACCAAATACTCCAGATCGTTACTTACAAAAGGTTACCAGAGTATTTTAAGGAGAAGAACTAATTATTGAAACAGATCTTTTACTTTATCAAAGAAGTTTGATGCCATAGGGTTGGATGAATTAGTGTCTGTCGCAGCAAGTTGCTCAAATAACTTCTTTTGCTCAGATGTAAGTTTCGTCGGAGTTTCGACATGAACAGTAATAATTTGATCGCCTACTCCGTATCCTCCAAGCTTTTGGAATCCCTTACCTTTAATCCGCATCTTCTTACCAGATTGAGTGCCGGCGGGAACTTTCATTTCAACATTACCAGTTAACGTTGGAACTCTAATTGTTGTTCCAAGAGCAGCCTGAGAAAAGCTCACGGGTACCATGCAACAAACATCAAAGTCCTCGCGAGTAAAAAACTCATGCTCTTTAACTCGAACAACTACGTACAAGTCGCCTGCAGGTCCACCTTTTCTTCCTGAGTCACCCTCTCCGCGAAGCTTTAGTCTTTGCCCATCATCAATACCAGCTGGGATTTTAACCTCTAGTTCACTTTTTGATCTAGTAACACCTTGACCACCACAAGAACGACATGGATCTTTAATAACCTGTCCAGAGCCATTACATTTTGGACAGGTTGTGGCCACAGTAAAAAAGCCCTGCTGCCTTCTAACCTCTCCATGCCCATTACAATAGTCACAAGTAACTGGTCCTGAGCCTGCCGCGGCTCCAGATCCATTACACGTCCCACAAGTTTTATGTTTATTTATAGAAACGACTTTTTCTGCACCGAGCGCAGCCTCTTTAAAAGTTACGTCGACTACAACCTGAAGATCATCCCCTGGAATTCCTTGAGAGCGTCTTCCGCGTCCACGACCGCCGCCTCCACCAAAGATATCTCCAAAAAGGTCTCCAAAAATATCTCCAAAGTCTCCACTAAAGCCTTCAGCTCCACCAAAACCACCTGCTTGGCCATTAACCCCTGCGTGTCCAAACTGATCGTATCTAGTTCTTTTGTCGTCATTAGTTAGAACTTCAGCAGCTTCACTAGCTTCTTTAAACTTTGACTCTGCAGCTTTATCTCCTGGATTTCGATCCGGGTGATATTTCATGGCAAGTTTTCTGTAGGCTTTTTTTACTTCATCCTTCGAAGCACCTTTTTGTAATCCTAAGACGTCGTAATAATCTCTTTTCTCACTCATAAAAACCTACAGAAACTCTCGCTATAAAAATTATTTTAATTAAACTTCTTTAAAATCAGCATCAACAACATCGTCATCTTTTTTATCAGACTTCGGTTGCTCTCCTGCGCCCGTTTCAGGTCCTGCGCCTTGAGCCCCTGCACCAGCGTCCGCTCCTGGTGCGCCTTGCTGATACATTTCCCCTGCGATTTTATGAGATGCTGCTTGAAGTTTTTCATTGGCAGCTTTTAGCTCATCAAGGCTTTCTGAAGCTAGTGCCTTCTTCGCTGCTTCAATTTCAGTTTCTAGTTCTTTTTTGGCATCGTCAGAAATTTTTCCTTCTCCATCTTTAATCATTTTCTCAGACGCAAGAATAAGACCATCTAGATTGTTTCTTGTATCAACAATCTCTCTTCTTTTCTTGTCTGCATCTTGATTAAGTTCTGCATCTTTAACCATTTTTTCAATTTCATCTTCGGATAGACCTGAGCCAGCTGTAATCTTAACTTCTTGAGATTTGCCAGTTGCTTTGTCTACTGCTGAAACATGAACAATACCGTTAGCGTCGATATCAAAAACAACCTCAATTTGAGGAACACCTCTTGGAGCTGGGTTAATTCCTGTAAGGTCAAATCTTCCAAGTGTTTTATTATCATTAGCGAACTCTCTTTCACCTTGAAGAACGTGAATGCTAACAGCTGGTTGATTATCTTGAGCTGTAGAGAATACCTGTGATTTCTTTGTAGGAATAGTCGTATTCTTGTCGATGATTTTAGTCATTACCCCACCAAGAGTCTCAATACCTAAAGAAAGAGGAGTAACATCTAGAAGAAGAACATCCTTTACGTCTCCAGCAAGAACACCACCTTGAGTGGCTGCACCAGCAGCAACAACTTCATCAGGGTTAACACCTTTAGAAGGGTCTTTTCCAAAAATCTCTTTAACTTTTGCTTGAATTGCAGGAACTCTTGTTGAACCACCGACTAAAAGAATGTCGTGGATTTCAGTTTTCTCTAACCCAGAATCTTTTAAACAAGTTAAACAAGGAGCAGTAAGACCATCAATATATTTAGAAATTAAATCTTCAAACTTTGATCTCGTTAAGTTGATGTTCATGTGCTTTGGACCTGTAGCATCAGCTGTAATAAATGGAAGATTTACAGTTGTTTGAGTTACGTTTGATAACTCGTGTTTTGCTTTTTCCGCTGCTTCTTTTAATCTTTGAAGTGCCATCTGGTCAGACTTAAGATCAACTCCATTAGTCTTTTTAAATTCGTCGACTAGAAAATTGATAATTTCTTCGTCAAAATTTTCACCACCAAGGAATGTGTCTCCATTAGTTGCTTTAACTTCAAAGACACCGTCGCCAGTAATTTCAAGGATTGAGATATCAAACGTTCCACCACCAAGATCAAAAACGGCAACATTTTTATCTTGTTTTGTTTCCATACCAAAAGCTAATGCAGCAGCTGTTGGTTCGTTGATAATTCTTTTAACATCAAGTCCAGCAATTCTACCGGCATCTTTTGTTGCTTGTCTTTGAGCATCGTTAAAGTAAGCTGGAACAGTAATAACTGCTTCAGTAACTTTTTCTCCAAGGTAATCTTCTGCTGCAGACTTAAGCTTCTCTAAAACTCTTGCAGAAATTTCTTGTGGAGACATTTCTTTGCCGTCAACTTTTACCCAAGCATCACCATTTTTGTTTGCAAAAATCTCAAATGGAGCAACTTTAGCAAATTCAGCCGCTTCTCTTGAGTCCGCTTTTCTACCAATGAGCCTTTTGATTCCGTATAAAGTTTTTGATGGATTTGTTACCGCTTGGTTTTTAGCAACTTGTCCAACAAGTACTTCATCATTATTTGAGAAACCAATTACAGATGGAGTTGTGTTATGTCCTTCTGCATTTGGAATAATTTTATATTTTCCGTTTTCTAAAACAGAAACACATGAGTTTGTCGTTCCTAGGTCAATTCCAATAATTTTTCCCATATCTATCTCCTTTTAACTTACCTACTTAGAGGTAATTACTTTTGATGCTCTTACAACACGGCCATTAAGCACGTATCCTTTTTGTACTTCCTGAAGGACCTTTCCTGGCTCAACACCCTCTTCTTCTTTTTGAGAGATTGCCTCATGAAACTTAGGATCAAAGTCCTTTCCTTCGGTCTCAATAACTTCTAAACCATTTTGTTTGAGTGTTTCAAAAAATTGGTCTCTAACCATTTGAACACCAACACAAATATTTTTTACTTTTTCATCTTCTTCATTTGCTACGGCCATTAGGGTTAAATCTAAGTTGTCTAACGCTCCTACAAGGGATGATAAAAGCTTTTCGTTTGCAAACTTAACAAGGTTCGACTTTTCTCTTTCGAACCTTTTCAACGCATTTTCTTGCTCTGCTGCAAGGTAGTAAAATTTTTCTTTAAAAGTGTCTCTTTCCTTTTTCACAAGGTCTAATTCAGACTCTTTTTTTGGTTTTAATTCTTCAACATTTTCATCACTAGTAATCTCTTCTACCGTAGCCTCAGCTTCTTGCTCTTGAGTCTTATCAGCTTTTAGCTCTTCACTAGATCCTTCCTCTTTAGAAGTATCTGTTGATTCAACATTTACATCTGTCATTTAATTGCTCCGCCGTTTTTCTTCTGTAATTAAATTGGTAGCTACAAAATAAATGTCAATATTCGTAAGAAATTAATTTTTTAAAAACTTAAATAAGTCACTAAAAAGACTATCTAAAACAAGAAATCCCTTTGAGGTCAGAGTCACGGTGCAAGGATCACTCCCCTCACAAAATCCTTGCAAAAACCAATGGTTGCAAACTTTTTCAAGCTCTAATTTTTCAATTCTAGGTAAAAGTTTAGATAAATCCAACTTTCTTGCGCAACGCATTGCCAGATATATTTTTTCAAATTCCAATGTCTTTTCATCAAGATTCTCAATAGAATATTCATTAGATTTCTCACCCACCTTCCATCGATATCGGACAGCAGAATCACTTTTCACAAGAAAGCCTGTCGCTGAAGGACCTAATGCCGCGACGCTATTAGATTTCCAATATTGAAGATTATGCCTTGATTCAAATCCTGGCTTTGAAAAATTTGAAACCTCATATTGAAATATTCCATATTTTTTAAGGTAATCCACAAAGGCCAGGTACTCATTTGCAACAAAATCCTCATCCGGCAAATTGCCATAATGCTTGTAGTTTTTATTAACAGTCAAAATATAGCTACTAATATGACTTGGATTAAAATTCGCTATTTCATCAACTTCTTTAAACAGGTCTCTTTTTTCAAAAGCTGGCAAACCAAGCATGAAGTCAACGGAGTAATTAATATCGAGCGAATTTAAAAGCTCTAACGTTTTATAAACATCATCGACAGAATGAATTCGATCGAGTTTTCTTAAAACTTGTTCATTTAAAGATTGAACCCCGACGGAAAATCTATTAACACCCAGCTCTACCAGACTAAAAACTTCCTCTTTTTTCCAAGCACCAGGGTTAAGCTCAACTGTAAACTCAGTATCTTTGGAGACTTTAGTTCCGGATGATTCAAGCTTCTCTAGCAAAAAAGAAATTCCACTTTCTCCCCACAATGATGGTGTTCCTCCACCGATGTATAAAGTAGATAATTCTTTCATTCCAAAAGACTGAGTCTTAAGAAAGTCATTATTTGATTTAATTTGGTTGGCGAGTTGCTTGTGAAAATCTTTAAGTTTTTGATCGTCTATTACGGACTTGTGAAAATCACAATAATTACAAAGGTGGCGACAAAATGGGAAATGAACATAAAGTGATTTAACTTGCATTAATATAAAGTCCTTTGATCTTGTTTGTTCTAGCTTAAACGTGTGATAATTACCAGACTTAGAAATAAAATCGGCTAGAGGGATTACATATGAATGTTGAACAAGTAACGACCACAAAAGGTCTAAATGTACTTTATGTAGAGCAGCCAGACGCAACAGCTGGTTCAGTTCAAATGTGGTTTCGCGCAGGAAGCGCACTCGAAAAAAAAGCTGATTTCGGCGTCGCTCACTTTCTTGAACATATGTTTTTTAAAGGTACAAAAAAAAGACCTGGAGCAAAAATAGCGGAAGAGGTAGAGGGCTTTGGAGGAGAGCTAAACGCATTCACCTCATTTGACTTTACTTGCTATTATATTAACTGCCCAAAAAGCCAGTTATCTAAATCTGTCGATATTATTTTAGACATGGTGGCCAACCCCCAATTTTTAAACTCTGAACTAATACCAGAGAGAGGTGTCGTTCTCGAGGAGTACAAACGATCAATTGATTCCCCATCTCAATATGCTTTTACAGAGCTTCAAGATGACTTTTTTTCAGGTGGCTACAAACACCAAATTCTTGGCACAGAGAAAAATATATATTCATTTACAAGAGATCAAATCATTAAGTTTCGAAAAAAATATTACAACAAAGAGAATGCCTTATTAGTTGTTGCCGGAGACTTAAAAAACAAAAATAAAATCGAAAAACTTATTGAAAAGTTCTCACTACCTAGTGGACAAAAATCCACCTTTTCTCCGTTTAAACTGCAAAGCGAAAAACAGTTCTCAGGACATTTGAAAGAAGTTGGTAACTCTACTCTTCAAATTTGTTTTGAAGCATCTGACTACGATTCTAAAGAAGCAGTCGCAGAGGAACTTGCTCTGTCGCTCATTGGCCATGGAGAGAGTTCCTATCTTGGAAAAAAACTTGTCTACGAAACTAATTTAGCAAACGCTGTTCACTCCTCCCCCTTATACATGGCAAGAAATGGAATTTATTTTTTGAGAATAAATTTTCCTTCAGAAAACTTATCGCAAGTTTTGAAGACTTTAGGGTCTGAGCTAAATTCAATATTAAAAAATAAAATAAAGCCTGAGGACATTGAAAAAGCCAAATTTCAAGGAAAAACATCCAAAATATATGACCTGGAGACGATTGAAGCTTACGCCTTTAGCCTTGGAAATGGCTTCGCACAAAATGGAGATATTAGATCTGAAAATAAATTTATTGATCGCCAACAAAACGTCTCTGCACAAGAGGTTAGAAATGCGATGAAAAAAATCTTAGCCGATTCGACTTGGTACTACCAACTTCAATTACCAATGAATCAAAACCTCGATAAATCCATTAGGAAAGTATCTTCATTCGATAAAAAACTAAAAGTAAATTTAAAAAAAATTAAAACATTAAATAAGGTTAGCGGAGCAGTCTCCAAATATAACAAACAAACTCAAGTTAATACGATTCTTCCTGGAATAAAGTTGGTCCACAGACACTCATCACTATCGAATACATTCAATCTCCAAGTATATATTAAAGGCGGTCTTACTGAAGAAACTCCTAACTCAAATGGAACATTTAACCTGTTAACAGGCCTTTTAAACGCAGATACAAAAAACAAAACAAAAGATGAATCAAAGTTTTTATTTGAATCTTTAGCGGCATCATTTTCAACATTCAGTGGTAAAAATGCTTATGGGTTAAATCTGTCAGGCATCTGTGACAAATTCAGTGAATTAACTGAGCAATTTTTTGATCATCTGCTTCACTCAACTTTCAATCAAAAAGATTTGGATTTTGAAAAACTCATGGTTCAACAGTCACTGCTTGCTCAAAAAGAAGACCCTGTCAGACAATGCTTTGATGAGGTATCAAGGATAGCCTTTGGTGATCACCCCTACAGCATGAAAAATATGGGCACCTTAAACTCGATTAAAAACACAAAGATCTCTGAGCTAAAAGAACTTCACGAAAAAAACTTAAGTGAGAAAAATCTTTTATTCGTTTATTCAGGACCATTAGATATCGATAATGTCACAAATCAAATCAAAGGATTGATTTCACCACTAGAAAAAAGAGCCAACTTCCAAAAAACAAAAGTTAAAAAGTACCGCCCCTCAAAAACAATTAAAACCCACCTTGAATTTGATCGCGAACAGTCCCATGTTTTCATCGGTAAACCGACAAATAAACTGGAATCAACAAGCACAATATATTTTAAACTTATCCACACTTATCTATATGGACAATCATCTCCACTTTTCACCGAAATGCGAGATAAGAAGGGTCTTTGTTACTCGGTAAGCCCAATAAACTTTAATGCTCTTGAGGGAGGATATTTTGGTATATATGTTGGTTGCTCAAATGAAAAAGTCAGTGATTCTATTCAAGAAATAAATCGAATCCTTAAAAGTCTTCGTGAAAATGGTTTAACAAAATCAAATTTCAAAAAACTTATAAAAATGTCTGTTGGACAATTTGAATTAAGCCTTCAAACTAATGAGGATTACTGTAATACATTTGCCACTCCGTACCTCCACGGAATTGGGTTAGATTATTACTTTGAGGAAATGGAGAAAATTAAAAATCTTAACCATGAAGATTTTCAACAAGGCGTAAAGAAGGCTCTTGGTGGCAAGTTCTTTGAAGTCATATCTGGGACAAAATAAAAAGCTAGCTCGCTTTAATTTTTATATTAAGGACATCTTGGTTTTTAGTTTCAAGTAACTCTTTTGACACAGTAAAAAGTAAATCAGTTATGTAGCCAAAATTTTCAGAAACTTTTTGATAAAACCCATGCATATTAAACTCAAATGGACGAAAGCTATCTAGACCGCTAAATGCATTTTGACCGACGTCATGATAAAAGCTCAAGTCTACAAGCTTTGAGTTCAGTGAATCTCTAAAAACCCCACAAAGAACAAGTGACGTTTCTCCTATATCTTGGAAGGCTCTCTCTTTCGCCACTCCACGCAAATTATTACTCTCCAAAAGCTTTTGGCCTAAAGTTTTATCTCTAACCTTACTGCCCTCAGTCTCAAAGTATCTCTCACTGCTTGTATAGTTTTCAAGAACACCAGCAGAGTAAAATAATATTTCTTCACTGATAGGCTTAACCGCTTGAGAGTTAATTAAATCAAGCTCTTTGTAGAAAAATGCCTTTAAATCCTTACCTAAAATAATTTTATTTAAACCCATCAGACCTGCCTTTTAATCAGTATATCAGATATCGCACTTATTAATTTGAAGTCGAAATTTTTTGCCTTTTTTCTATGGGTTTTCGATAGTTTATCCGTTTGCCTAGAGCTGGTAGAATTTGATAAAACGCAAACAATTTAAGCGTATAAATAGGTGTAGTTATGGCAAACAATGAGACCAAAAGTTCATTTAACAAAGAGACCTGGGAAAAATTAGTAAAAAAAGAACTAAGAACTGAAGAGCCCAGTTTTTCTACTCCAGTTCATGAAAAGGTTAACTTAAACCGAGTCTACTCAAAGTCAGACTTAGAGGGCTTACCATTTACAGACACCACACCTGGAGCTGCCCCTTTCCTAAGAGGACCAAGGGCAACAATGTACTCTGGGAGACCTTGGACAATCAGACAATATGCTGGGTTTTCCACTGCAGAAGAGTCTAATGCTTTTTATAAAAAAGCACTCGAGGGTGGCGCTCAAGGTGTAAGTGTTGCTTTTGACCTTGCCACACATCGCGGGTACGACTCTGATCATGAGCGTGTAACTGGCGATGTTGGAAAAGCAGGTGTTGCCATTGATTCAATTGACGACATGAAAGTTCTATTTAATGAAATTCCACTTGATAAGGTATCAGTTTCAATGACAATGAATGGTGCCGTTTTACCAATCCTTGCTTGTTATATTGTTGCGGCAAAAGAACAATGTGTTTCCCTCGATAAGTTAAGCGGAACAATTCAAAATGATATTTTGAAAGAATTTATGGTTCGAAACACCTACATCTATCCCCCTGCAGAGAGCATGAGGGCGATAGGAGATATAATTGAATTCACAGCCAAGAACATGCCTAAATATAATTCAATTTCAATCTCTGGCTATCACATGCAAGAGGCCGGTGCGGACATCATTCAAGAGCTCGCTTATACTCTTGCCGATGGAAAAGAATATATTAAAACAGCTCTAAATAAAGGCTTAGATATTGATCAGTTTGCTCCAAGACTAAGCTTCTTTTTTGGAATCGGAATGAACTTTTATATGGAGATTGCAAAACTCAGAGCAGCTCGACGACTATGGTCTGAAATCGTTAGCGATTTTTATCCAAAGTCAGAAAAATCAAAAATGCTACGAACTCACTGCCAAACTTCTGGCTGGTCTCTCACAGAACAAGATCCTTATAATAATATCGTTCGAACAACTGTTGAAGCGATGGCCGCTGTTTTTGGTGGAACGCAGTCACTTCATACAAATTCTTTTGATGAAGCCGTTGCACTTCCAACAGAATTCAGTGCGAAAATTGCAAGAAACACTCAACTTATTCTTCAAGAAGAAACCAACATAACCAAAGTTGTCGACCCATGGGGCGGTAGTTACATGATGGAAAAGCTAACTGAAGATATTTATCAAGCGGCAAAAGAAGAAATAGATAACATTGAAAAAGTTGGTGGCATGTCCAAAGCGATTGAGCAAGGCATACCCAAACTAAGTATCGAAAAAGCTGCAGCGAAAAGACAAGCAAAAATAGATAGCGCCGAAGAGGTTATTGTTGGAGTTAATAAATACCAATCAAACACACAAGACGATTTTGAAGTTCTTGAAATTGATAATACTAAAGTTCGTGATCTGCAGATTCAAAAGCTAAAAGCGCTTAAAAAAGATAGAGACAACAAGAAAGTCCAAGAGTGCTTAAAGAGAATTGAGGCTGCAGCATCGGATAGTAGTAAAAACCTTCTCGCATTGAGTATTGATGCAATAGAATCAAGATGTACTATTGGAGAAATATCGAGTGCACTTGAAAAAGTTTGGGGCAGATATCAAGCGACTCAACAAACAGCAACAGGCGTTTATAAAGGTAATCACATGGATAATAAGTTTTGGGAAGAAACTGAAAAAAATATTCAAAACTTTGAAAAAGAAAATGGAAGACGACCTAGAATGCTTGTTGCAAAAATGGGACAAGACGGACATGACAGGGGCGCGAAAGTAATCGCGTCTTCATTTTCAGACGCAGGTTTTGATATAGACCTTGCGCCAATGTTCTCGACTCCAAAAGAAGTTGCTAGGCAGGCTGTTGATAACGATGTTCACTTAATTGGTGTTAGCAGCCAAGCAGCTGGACACAAAACTTTAATTCCTGAATTAATCTCAGAGTTAAAAAAGTTAAACGCAGAAGATATAATTGTAATCGCTGGTGGTGTTATTCCTCAAAAAGATTACTCTTTCCTTCATGATGCTGGTGTACCACTTATTTTTGGCCCAGGAACTGCCATACCTGATGCAGTTGAGAAAATACTTGCTCTTCTTAAAAAATAAAAATTGGAACTAAAATGAATAATATTAAAAATCTATGGAAAGGGATTTTAGAAAAAGACAGAAGATCAATTGCTAAGGCAATTACTCTTCTGGAGAGCTGTAAAGAAAGTGACCATCAAAACCAAGAATCACTTCTTGAGCTTTTAATGAAAAATAAAAAAACACCTTCTGTTAAAATTGGGATCTCCGGCATTACCGGCGCAGGAAAGAGCACGTTTATCGAAAAAATTGGGATGCAGTTTATAAAAGACGGAAAAAATGTAGCGGTGTTGGCCGTTGACCCTTCAAGTCCAATTTCGGGAGGCTCAATTCTAGGTGATAAAACTAGAATGGAGGAGCTTTCAAATCATGATAATGCTTATGTTCGCCCGAGCCCCAACAAAGCAAACTCAGGCGGTTTATCAATATCGACCAGAGAATCTATTCTTGTTTTAGAAAATGCCGGTTTTGACATAATCTTTGTTGAAACAGTCGGCGTTGGGCAATCTGAATACCTGGCGCACTCACTTGTTGATTTGTTTTTAGTTTTGCTACTTCCTTCCACTGGAGATGAACTTCAAGGAGCGAAAAAAGGAATCAATGAGCTTGCAGACTTAGTGTTCATTAACAAAGCTGACAAAGACCTTGAAACACAAGCTGGGTTAACTAAGATTAATTATGCTGAGAGCCTTGGAGAAAAGAAGGTTCTGCTTAATTCAAATTTTAACGAAGAAATACTTAAAAAAAATTATAAAAATCTAATTGCTACGCTCAACAGTTTAAGCGAGTCGATAGGCAAGAAAAGAAAATCTCAAAACATCCAGTGGGTAAAACAAGCTGTCGAAAAAAAATGTGCCCAACAAATAAGATCCTATTTTGAAAGCACCTCAATAAAAAAACAGCAGTTTGATAATATTTACCAAACTGCTGATGAAATTTTTTCTAAAATTTTTAATTAAATTACTTACCTAACTTTTTTAAAAATTTAAGAAACTCACTATCGGAACTTAGAATCAATTTCGTTGACGAATTTTTAAGCGAATTCTTATAGGCTTCAAGAGATCTTTTGAACTGATAAAAATCTGCTCCTTTATTAAACTCTTTCGCATAAATCGCTGTTGCTTTCGCTTCAGCTTTACCTCGAATAGTTTGAGCCTTCCTGTAAGCCTCTGATTGAATCTTTTTTAAATCCTTTTGTATCCGCCCTTCAATTTTTGCTTTTTCCCCCTGGCCAATTGATCTAATTTTTTGCGCAATTCTTTGGCGCTCTGAAATCATCCGTTCATAAACTTTTTTCTCAACAGATTTTTCATAGGAAATTCTTCTAAGCTGCACATCAATTAAATCAATTCCAAACTTTTTCAATTCCTTTGTCGCAGCCTCTGCGATGGCCTGAGATAATTTTTCGCGCCCAACGGAAATTTTCTCAACCTCTCCACTAATCTCTTCCTCAACAATCGCCTCCCCAGAAGCTTTGGCATCTTGGATTTGCTTTCTTGATTCCTTAATTTTCTCGAGAATTGAGTTCGAATTTCTAACAGCTTCAACGAGGTTATTACTTGAAATAACATCTCTTGTTGTTGCGTCCAAAATAGCATCGAGTCTTGCTCTTGCACCCATTTCATTTCGTACGGTCTGAATAAAGGTTAGAGCATCCGTCACCTTCCAACGAGCTGTGGTATCAACTTTGATATACTTTTTATCTTTTGTTGGAATTTCTGTTGGAAATCCATCCCAAGTAAGAATTCTTTTATCAACAAGCCTTACTTCCTGGATAAATGGTTTTTTATAATGAAGTCCAGACTCTGTAATCGGCTCGCCCACAGGCTTACCAAATTCAGTAATAATGGCCTGCCTTCCAGGAGTTAAAATAAAAAAACAAGTATTACCAATGACTGTTCCTAAAAATACTAAAACTACTAAAACATAATTTAATTTATTCATGTTGCTATCCCTGCCTTACTT
>MDTG01407191.1_pt1 | contig 29595 bp, 27 predicted proteins | sample 811421 | NCBI WGS metagenome assembly MDTG01 (sample SAMN05326645, study PRJNA326480) | marine metagenome | isolation source: seawater | place: Pacific Ocean: South East | collected 2011 | reverse complement strand
TCAAGACTTGCGCCGCTTCGGTTAGGTTGTTAGGTGCTAGGTGAGCGTACCGCTTAACCATCTCTAATGTTTCGTGACCTAACAACTGTTGCAAGATAACTAGGTTCACCCCTTTTTGTACAAGGTGCGATGCGTATGTGTGACGCATATCATGTGCAACAAAATCCTCAATACCTCTGCTGTCTACGACAGGATTAAAGTATTTATAGAATTCTTGGCGAGTAAACTCGTTACCATCAGGATCAGGAAACAACAATTCGTTGGGCGAGTACGAAGGCTTCATATAGCAAGACACCTCTGGAAGAATTGGCAACTGCCTTATCTTCTTCCTCTTTGCCTTACCTTTACGAGACCAAACAGTTACCTGCCCATCCCGCAAGTCTCTCCCGCGAAGACGAAATCCCTCAGAAAGACGACATCCCGTGAAGAAATAAAAAGCAATGATTCCCCTGGCATCAGGATGAGAGTGATAAATTAGATCGTCTCTCTCGTCTTCCGTTAGCCATCGACAACGACTGTCATCGACTATAGGTTTCGTAAGCCTCCACTCAGGGATACCTGCCACTCCTTGTGAGGTTGCGTACTCTAACATTGCATTGACCGTAGTCATGTGTCGCCTAATGCTAGATGCGGCTATCTCCATATCGCCATACCATTCGGTAACTTGTCTTAGGGTTAGGTCTTTTATCAAGACCTTCCCAAACTCGCGTGTTAATTGAGTAAGATTGTGGCCTGAAGTCTTACTCAAATCTTCGTCAGGTTTTTTAAGATACAGCCGAGCGATGTCATCCACGGTGTCAGGTTTTGCGGATGTCACTTTGCCAGACACAATGTCTAAGAGAAGATCACTGAGTTCTTTCTCAGCATGTACTCTCATTGCAGTAGGGTAGCCAGTTGATCGGCGCACTCTTTTCTTTTTGCCATCCGATAATTTAACCGTCCCTTCTATCTGCCATATCTTATTTCTTAATTTTAAATTTAAACTCACTCATCTCCTCCTTTAGAATAGATGCCACGAAAAGGATCAGGACTTTCGTATGAGGTGTCCCAATCTTTCGGCAAACCACCCGTAAAAATACGGTATTGGTTGTCATCTATTGCGTTCATGGGCTCTAATGTCTTCGACACAATCTGTGATCGTGAATTGACATTGAGCTTCTTAGCTATCGTGCGTACATGGACTTTAGCAGTGTCCGTTGTTACTCCAAATCGTTCTGCTATTTCTTTGTTAGACTTTCCGTTCAATAGCATTTGTAGTGTGCAGTGTTGTTTCGCAGTGAGATTAGGCAATGAATATTCATTTACCTTTTCTTCTAATTTTTCTACCTCCTTTCCTCCAACAACTGTTTTCATTATCAGTTCTATCTGCGCTTGCAGTGTTCTTACTTGGCTTTCTAGCTCAGTAATTCTGGTCTCCATGGTCGTATAAATCCCCAATTAAAAGTCATATCTTTTATATCCTCGACACCGATGGCCAAGTTTATGTAGTTCAGTCTGTTATGAAAAATATTGAAGGATTTGGGAGGGGAACTGGAGACAACGCTACGCCATCTCATCTTTGAACGTCTCTTTTGTGCTATGCGAGTCCTAATCGCCATGTGTTTATTATCAAACATAGTTCACCCCTTTCATTAATGTATAACAAGATATACACTAAAGGTGTCACTGTCAAGCCGTTAGGGATTACTTGGTTGATTGAAAGATTATTGCGGCCATACCGCCGAGCAGGATAAGAAGTAAAAAGATAGCACCACCACCCACTAGAATTAATTCGTTTCTTTCTTGACGTTCTCTTTGGATGCGGAGCTCTTCTGCTTTTCTTTGTTTTCTTATTTCGACACGCAACTTTACCAGTTCATGCCAAGCAGATATTCCTCTGGTAGTTACGATAATTTCACGGAGTTCGTGCTCCATGTCTTCGGCTTGCTTCTTTGCCATGAAGGTGCTGAGAGCCTCTTCATTTGCAGACATAGTTAGTGCACTGTTTTTCTTTTGGGAGTGGGTTCTCTTTACATCATCAATGCCGTCAAACATTTTTGCCAAAGGTTTGATAAGGCTACTTACTTCATTTCCAGCGGCGATCCCTGCCTTCACTGCGGAAAATGCCGACAATGCGATTGTTATGGGTTCCATCTCTATAGAACACTAGCCAACCATAGGATAAGCAATAGAGCGAGGACACTGCCCCCGAGAATATACCGATCTATTTCGATATGTATTTTAGGTTCACCATCAAGACAGAATGTTACTACTGGATGGTTTCTTACTGCGGTTAATAGATTACTGAATGCCTGTTTAATTTTTTCCATATTATCTCCGTCTTGCATTACGAGCACGAGCCCCATACAAGGGCTTGCCTGCGTCCTTTGATGCGTACGGGCCTTCAGCCTGTCTTCCAAAGTGAGTTGTGATATTGCCTGCCACTTTGTAAGCATTCATTGGAGCGGCCCCGTTAGGATTAGGAACCCCACGGCCAGATGTTTTCGGTGCTGTTGTTCCAAAGACAACCCCTCTATCTCTTCGCACTCTTCCTATAGCCATTACTTTCTCCTTCCTTTCGTCTTGCTCTTAGTGGATTTCTTCCCAGCCGTTTTCGCTGGGGCTCTCACAGATTTCTTTTGTTTGACGTTTCCACGCATTTAAATTGTCCTTTCTGTCATCGAGGACAGCTAACTCTTCCTCGGTGTAGTTCTGGTAATACCCTGTAGCCTTCAGCTTTTCGGAAGCCTTGACCAGATGACTGTATTCTTGCATGAGAATGATACATATGTCGTCCACCTCAGCGAATAAATCATCAAAGTTCTTAGAGTCACAAGACATGGGGGATTCATCGTGGGCTAGGGGGTGAAATGCCGCCAGCCATACGCCGAAATGGTTCTTGTTCTGGTCGTATATGAAATCTGCGAAGTCGTCTTGTGTCATATCTTTCCATCCTGTCCAGGCAAAAAGAAAGGTCATGTCCTGGGTCGGAGGATTGGTAGCTTTTACTTCCAAGACAGCATCGAGACTCTCGGTTACGTGAATCATTACCTTATGCTGTAGCCACGCTTTCTTTGCGAAGGGGCAGGCAGGGAGGTTATTGAATAGCTGTGTATTCTTTTCTACTACGTTGTCTGACCACGAGCGAATTCGTTGGGCTATCGTTATACTTTGTTCTTCCCATTCATCTTCTGTCATTTAGTACCTCTGAGCGAACCCCCCTGAAGGGGGTGAAGCGAAGTGCTCCACTCACAAGGTAGCAATTAGTAGCCACTCTGGTCGTCCAGTTGATCGAGGATTTTTCTACACCAGAAAATTAATTTCTCGTCTCCCATGTTTGATCGCATAGTATTGACTGCACGGCAGACAAGACGAACGTTTGTTCTCATGTAACCAACATCGTTATCTATTCTATCTACTGAACAGTTATCCCAGACATCACCTTCGCCGCGCTCGAGCTTCAGTGGCAAACTGGTAACAGCACAAAGACCTTTCTGTCTTGTGTATAGTTCTACCAGAAAGTCTTTATCTACATCGTGAGATAAGTCTTTAAAATCAGACCGTCTTCTTATGCGGTGCATCGTCCCCGAGAAATATTTATAAGGAGTACCTGACATTTTCTTTTTATTACAGTGTTTGCAGTATCCATAAGGTTCACCGAGGCGACCTTCTTTTTCTGCAGATGGGCCAGTTCTTTTATAAAATCTCGTTAGGCTAAGATTTCTCTTGCAATATGGACATACTCTCGTCTTGTCCTTCACCTTTTATATATCCTCCCTCCCTGAGAAAAGCAGAATAAAAAATTAGGAAAGCATCAAGACGAATAAGACATAGGCTCTCGCCTGTCTTCATTCTATTCTTTCTGTTCACAACTATCGGAACATCACTAGACCTCGTTTTTTTTATGTTTGTCTCAGCTTGGCGCATAGCGTCATGGAAGTTCAGTCTTTCCACACGCTTGGCCTCAATGAATAAATCTGGAACACCTAAGATGTCGGCTCCCCCCGACAATCCAACGTGTCCACCTCCAGACAAAGGTGCTCTAAAACTCTCAAGTGATGTGTGTTCATTTATGTAGGCGGCTAACTCACGCTCGTAGTTATCGCCTTTTTGTTTCATTCCTCGACCACTCATACGTCTTCATACCCCATTGTTTTGCGGCAAGACCTGCAAAAAAACCAATTCTTAGGGCGTTCTTCGGGTTCTCGGCAAGACATACAGGGTCTCGTCCATGTCTTCCCTTTAAAGTCTCTACGGACTTGATATTTGGCCCCTTCGAATTCCTGTAGTCCTTCTCGTACAAGAATTCTTTTTAAGGTGTCCACGCAACAGCCTATTCGTTGCGCTAGGTCAGAGTAAGAGTGATTGAAATGATTTTTACGGAGCCACTTCAAGTCAGTGTCAGAGACACTAACAGATCGTGGCATATGTACAGACCTCCTTTCGTTATAAAACGGTACTGTAGGTTATACAAAGCGATTTGGCAACACTAAAGGTGTTAAATACACAACTTTGGGGTTGATCTTTTAAGATGAAATTGATACACTCCGAGAGTTCTTGACTTCAAGACGAATTCGATCCCGCCGTAGGCGGGTCGAATGAGGATAAAGGACTCGATGCGAAGCATCTTCCAAGGAGTGTATCACCTTTTAGACATGGCAAAGACTAAAAAACAAATACAGCAAGAGAAGTTATATGAAGAGTGGAAAAGACGGAGAGATACTAGACAAGATAGTAAGACTAGCTCTGTCAGACCCACTCATCAGAGCTCACATAGTGTCTCAAGACAACAGCCCCGAGTACAAAAACCTGATCTCTTATCAACGACTACAAGCCCGTCAAAAGAAACCGAAAGGGCCAACAATCGTGAGAAGTACCCAGAAATAGCCGCCTTCGTGGATGAATGCAGACGAGTGTTTGGCCCAGATGTTAGGGTTGTTTCGATTACTCCACGTACAGACCTAACCATTCCCTTACCTGACGCAACGGACGATTTAGACGATTAGCAATTTCTAATGGTTCGATGCCATCGAGTGCCAAATTTTTGACGCGCTGTTTTGTTGACATACTAGACACCACCATCTTCTCGTCTGTTACATTATGAGAAGCAAAGCCAATCCACTGTACTCTGTCGTGAACTTCCGTCCACTCTCTGACCTTTCCATATCTAATTTCCATTACCATATATAATTGAAAGTCTTCTGGCATCTTGGCCTCAAGCATAGGATATACGGGGGTCTCGTAGTTTCCATCGTACAATGCGGCATTTTGTTTTGCCGTTTCTTCATCCCTAAATACCTGAGCAACTCTGATCTGGGTCTCCAAGACAGTCAACTGGTTGGTACTTCCTGCTTCTCTACCAATACCATTCTCGCTAGGTTTATTACTGTGATGGATCATAATTACAGACATGCCAGAATTCCGTAACCTGACCGCCAATTTATTGACGCGAGCCCATTCGTCTGCAGAATTTTCTCCCAAGCCAGGGTAAGCCGATCTTATAGTGTCAATTACTATTACATCTGGTCTTGTGAATTTAATCCAACCCTCTAGTTCCATGAGTCCCTCACGGGTGTTCATGTCGATTTCTTTCTCATCAACGAAGGGTGTCCATATATTAAGTCTGTCTTGGCTATCTCCATGGATGTCTCGCAGGTCTATTAAACGGCGAGCAATCGTGGCCATGCCCATCTCAAAATCAAAATATAAAACAGTAGCCGCTCGCCCAATCTCAAATGGGCCGAAGTATTTCTTGCCAGAAGAAAGAGCGGCCATGGCATGTTGAACAAAGAGAGATTTACCATGACCGCTATAACCAAACACCTGAACAATAGTATTCGAAGGCAACCAAGGTTCTATTAAATATGTCTTGGCATCTGCTTCTTTGAGAAGCTGTTCAGCATCAGTCATTCTAATTAACTTACGCTTCCTAGTTTCTTCTATTTGCTCTGGTGTTTGAGGGGAAAGAATAAACTGACCATCGTGAGTAAAGTTCTCTGGATGGTTTCGTCTTTCGGATTGCTCCATGCTTTCGCATGTGGCTTCAAACTCTCTCTCATCTAAAGCCTGTTCAAAGAATTCTCGCATGAAAGCCATAGCTCTAACTCTGAGCTCTGCTCCGAAGTACCCTTCTTTAATACTCTCAGATATGTAACGCATCACACGCTCGTTGCGTCCGTTACCCATGCCTGTTGGAATTTTTAATGTGCTTGGGAATGTATCCCTCACATACCTAGCAGTGCGATCCCACTCATTAAGCATGTCTTCCTCTCTTAGAGGCGTGACTCCAGTTAAGTCGAGATCACTGAAATGAAAGTCTCCATTGTTATTCTGTATTGACGGAACCCAATCTTTCCATGGAGACATATCATCCCATGCCATGTCTGGGTGCATCCATGAATAGTTTTTTGAAGGAGGTAGTAGTGCATAACTGCCATCACCTCTAAAATCTAATCCATTTATCTGAGGCCAATCAGTACCACGACTGTTTACTCCTGCTCTCGGGCCTCGTCTTTTACCATCCCTGGGATGCTCGAAGTAGAGATGTAGTCCTCGTTTCGTCTTGACCTTTACAGGTGTAAACATCTCTGCGTCTTGTGCCGCTTTGATAGACTCTTCGTTGTCGCAATCTACGACTACAACTCCGCTTAGTTCTCCAGTAACCAGTGCGATCCCATAGTCGGGCCACTGCGTCCACCATCTTTCAACCTCTTCTTCAGTAGGTTGTCTTGTCTGGAACTCTGTCCATTTTAGTGCTGGTCTTTTTGTATCAGGTCGAATGGGGATGATTGACCATCCCCTATCCAAATACTCAAGCGCACTCTCCAATATCGTCTCGCTCATTTGTAACCTCCATAAGTTCAAAGTAATCGTCAAGTTTAATGTCAGGGTTGGCGGTTAGAATTTTTTCGAGAACGACACTGCTTACGTATCTTCGTTTAACCCATCCGTACGGTGCTGTTCGCACCACACCAGATTGCATAGCGGCCTTACTTGCACCGCCAACATCTTGAATCAAACGTTCAATGTTTAATTGCCGTTCCACCTAGTCCTCCTTTTTTCACTTGCCATTAGTAATGTATTGTGTATCATACACCTTATGGTGTTGTAAAGACACCTTATGAGAAAGGCCAGACAATGATGGTGGCCTGAGATAAAGGAGATACTATGAAAGTAAAGACAGACGACACTGCGTGGTCTGGTTTTGATCCATCGCAGGGGCCGCCTACCTTAAAGGCAGTGGATGACGAGGTGAGAAGTACAAGCACCTCAACCATATCAACCAAAATCAACGAGGCAGATAAAGTAAGAGAGGCAAGACTTGAATCTCTTGCTAGACATTTCCATGAATTATCTGAGAAGAAAGCTGACATCGACCAAGAAATACAGAAGGTCGAAGGAGAAATAGCCTACTACTTCCCAGAAGAAGCAGGAGATGTAGCTAAAGATACTACGGATTTCTCAATCATCGTGACTAGAAATGAGAGATGGGCGTGGGACAAAGCCGCACTTGAAGAACACTTTGGTCAGACAGAATTGCCTGACTATGTAAATCGTTCTTTGTCTGTGGATAAAAGAAAGTTCTCGCGTTTACCTTCAAGCGAACAGAATGCACTCAAGTTTGCATTAACTCGCCATTTAAATTCACCAAAAGTAAAGGTGGTTAAGAATGTTTAAAGTTATGTCAACAAAGGAAATCCAACAATCAGGCCCAACTAAAGTGTTGCTATATGCTCATCATGGTTGGGGTAAAACATACCAAGTAAGACACTACCAAAAGAAATATGGGAAGGGTCTCATCCTTAGCGGAGAAGCAGGACTTAAATCCGTAGAGGATGTAGATATAGATTACCTCCCATTCTCATCTTGGGATGGAAAGCATGATCCTGAAAAGGATGTTTATAGTTTCAGAGGTATAGTCAAAATGATTATGTCTTCTGAATTTAAAGAAGCTGGTTACAACTGGATTGCTTTAGATTCATTAACTGAATTATCAGAAAGATTATTAGAACAGTTAGAGAATGAGCAAGATGGTGGAAACTCTTGGCAAATATGGGGTGACTATTCTCGTCATCTCTTAGGTGCGCTCAAGTGGTTTAGAGACCTACCTATTCATGTCTATGTATCTTGTCTTGCTAAAGAAGAAAAAGATGCAAACGATGTGACCCAGTATTGGCCGCTCGTAAAAGGTAATGCGGTAGCCAAGCATGTCCCTGCAATATTTGACCACGTTTTATGTGGAGTCCGAACAACTGAGAAGACAGATGGAGGACACCCAAAGGTGCGTAGATATATTGTGACGGATGAAGTGTCTGGTTGGCACGGAAAAGCAAGAGACCCTCGTAATGTCCTCAAGCCTTTTGAGGAATGCGACAACGTAACTGACCTGTTAGCTAAGATGGCTAATGGCTCTGCAACTCAGAAGAAAGGAGAAACTAAATGAGTGATTGGAATGGTTTTGGAGATTTAGATTTATCTAGCGTGGAGCTAGATGATCGTCCACAGTATGCGCCGATATTAGGAGTAGGCACATACAACGTAACTTGCAATGATGCAAAGATCGAAACGATTGAGGGAACCACAAATAAAAAAATGGTTCTTAATTTCGTAGATGAGGGAGGAACGGGTGAGATAAGAGCAAACTTAAATATTGTTCACACCAGTTCTCAAGCTCAAGAAATAGCAAGACGACAACTAAAGTCTTTCCTTGTTTGTTCTAATCATCCCACACCAGATAACCCAGGCGATGTTGAAAGCTGTAAAGGTCTCAAGTGCGAGATCAAAGTAGGTAAAGCAAAGCCTTGGACTAATAAGAAAGGTGAGGTTGTCGAAGGTGTAGAGGTTAAATATTTTAATCCTCTTGCTGGCACTGAAAATAATTCAAGTGGTAACGACAAGCTGGACGATGACATCCCCTTTTAGGGTTATAAAGGGGAGGTAACTCCCCTTTTTTTTATTGGAAAGAATTGTGATCCAAGAAAGCGCACTAAATATAATTAAAAAAATAGATGAAGGCTATGACTCAGATAGAAGGGAAAAGTCACGCCAATACATCGGTGCTTCAATCGTTGGAAATCCATGCGATGCTCTCTTGGCTTACAGTCTCAGAGGCTTCCCGAATGACGAGCCAAACCCAAGACTAAAAAGAATATTCAATCTGGGTCATATCCTCGAAGACGAAGTTGTTAAGGATTTAAAAAAGAAGGCAGGAGCTCGGGTTTGGGAAGTCGATGGACTTACTGGAAAGCAACATACATACGAAGAACTTAATGGTCATGTCGTCTGCCACACAGATGGATTAATTGAATTAGTCGAAGACGAACCAATGATCTTAGAGATCAAGTCAATGAACGATGCTTCGTTCAACAAATTCAAAAAGAGTGGCGTAAAGATTTCTCATCCTCAGTATTTTGCACAGTGCACAATGATGATGGGGATGTCTGGAATACAACAATCATTCTTTATAGCGATCTATAAAAACAACTGCGATTACCATGCAGAGATTATTGAATACGATGAGTTCGAATGGGCTTATCTGAAAGAAAGAATAGAGAGAGCTATTAATAATATAGCTGTAAAAATTAGCAAAGACGGAACCGATTGGAGATGCAAAGGCTGTTTTAAAAATAGCGTTTGTTGGCAGGGTAAGCAGGTAACTCCTGCGTGTAATTTTTGTACTAACGCAATAGCCAACGCAGACGGCGGATGGTGGTGTAACAAGCACGACACGAAAGCTGTTGAGGTTTGCGATGATTACGCGGTCTTCAAACCAAAGGATAAGGAGTAAGTAATGGAGAAAGAAAAGAGATTAGAAAACCTCTATCTTTTGTGTGAAAAAAGATCGGAGATTATATTAGAAATTGAGCAGTATCAGAACGAGATTATTTCTATATCGGAACGAATAGATACGCTCGAGAGCACAGCCGATCACCTAGTGGACAAGACATCTAAGGATTTTAGAGATCAGGTAACTAAAGCCAGAGATAAAAGGAAAAGGATTAGGGAGACGATAGTCGATCTATCCCACAAGGTGCGACTGAAAGAGGCCGAGATAAAAACTTTAGAAATGGATTTTTGTAATGCAACGTGATGACATCTTAAAATTAAGTGCCGAATTAATTAATGGACAGAGAGCAAAAGACTATGGAGATACAAGAGTCAATCATCAGAGAATTGCTGATGGGTGGAATGTTATTGTTAATTCTGCTTGGGAACATGGAGATAGACTAGAACCTAGTCATGTTGCTTTAATGATGGCTTGGGTAAAAATCTCTAGGCTTTGTAATACAATAGACCATGATGATTCTTGGGTAGACCTTGCATCTTATGCGGCTCTAGGAGGTGAGATGAGTGAAGACGATACATCAATTGAGTGATGAAGATTATGTCTTGTACCATGCACTAAAGACTGATTGGGTTTTGCGGGAAAGAAAATATCGTAGAGAGCCAACTGTCTTTCACGAAAACAAATCAGCAAAATCATATCGCAGACTGAAGTCCTACATGTCTGCTAAAGAAATACTTCCTAGCCAAGACTTATTTTTCTAGCAGTAAGAAGGTAACGGAACGTGTTCATCAAACTCGTTAAACTCGTTACAGCCATCCCACCTAACATCAAAGTTAATATCAATGTAACTTGACTCATCAAATGGCGAAGAAACACAGCCAGTTAATAGCACAGTCAAGATAATGGTTGTTATTTTTATCCTCACGAGTTGTTAATCCTTATCCTTTTTGTTGTTATGAAGGTCGAACAAAGTTGTTATCTGCTTTTTGATATGTCCTACATCCACGTGCAACTTTATCAGCGAATATATGATTACGGATAATCCTCCGATAGCAGGTATTAGGACATTCAATATGTCCGACAAAGTTACGCCATCCATCACTAAGCAAGCTGGAAGTGAGGGCCATCTATAAATGGCCTCCTAGATTGCGACCTTCTTAAATCTATATAAGAGTGCATCGCCTGTTCCATGGTTCCATCCCATTGTCCTATATCTGGGACAGTCCATGCCGCTCCCCACATACAAGGAATGTCTTTAGCTCTGCTCGCCATAGCGAACGCATCCGCTATGTCATCGTAAACAGCGAGCTCCCAACAAACCTCACCTTTTATGTAGGCAAAAACATCAAGAGCCTTTCCTTCAAGATGAAGACTCTTCATTGTTTGTGATCGCTTTTGTTCTACTAATTCCTTCTGTCTTTCAACAGTTCGTAAACCTTCAGAAATTCCGAAGTCTACAGAGCTTACTGATATAGCAAACTCAGCAAGTTTTATTATATCGTCAGAAACTCCATCGAGTTTTTGCATCGACTTCCTCGATAATTTAAATGCCATTGGTACTACCCTTTATTTACACCTTTCACTTTTTCAAATGTACGTGCTCCTGCAAGACCAAGCATTCCCATCAAGACAGGCATCATAATTGACATGTCTGCCTGGGGAACTATGAACCCAAACGGGGCGGCCAGGGGGCTAATCAAGAAATTTACGGTGAACCCAAGTACGCAAACCCAAGCGGTTGCTGGCCTCCAAGACGACTGAAACCAGTTTCCTGCGGCCTCCGCTTTGTTTATTTCTAACTGAGCCAACATCAATTCCTGATGATGGCGGTCAGTCATGGTTGCGATTTCATGTGCAAGCTGTGCTCTCTGATCCTTGTCTTCGATAAACTTATCTAGGATTCCAGATACAGGGCCAACTAATGAGCTAACTATACTTGTAAGAGCCATTGTTTTTTTCCTTTATTCCCACCAATTTTTTTTGTCTCTGCTTGATTCACCTGCCCAAAGATCAACTGCTTTCTCTTTGAGTTGTCTGATTCCTCCAAGAACAGGCACTCTTCCTACAATTTCTCGAGCGGCCTGCCTTTCTTTGGCGTTGGATTCAGTGGTATCTAAAGCCCAATCTTTTGCCCCTGCGAATGCTCTGACACTGCCAGTTAATAAGCCTAGAGATGGGCCAAGTAATGCGCTTGTTATACGTTGCTCACCATAAGCTCCGTTGTCTGATTGGGTTGCTACAGAATGGAGGACATCTCCGAAGAGACCAAGACCACCCATTTGCATGAGACCCTCTACATACCAGCCAGCGAAGTCATTTTCGTTGCCGTGTATTTTCTCGTTATAGCCAAGGGACTTGAGAAGATTTCGGTTACGAAGATCAAACTCTTCACCTGTATCTCCACCCCTTGCTTGAGCAAAGTCTTTAGCGGATAGAGCAAGTCCACCGAAAGCTGGCCCTGCCGCCGCCATATATAACAATGGCCAAGCATTTCTATTCATACGTGCAGGATTAGCTGTTAGTCTTCCTGTCTCAAAATCACCGAACATTTCGTCTAGTGTGTACTTACCCATACGAGTCATCATCAGTGGGAAGCTCTTCAATTGAGTTACCATTGAAGCAATAGGTGTCTGCCACCACATAGGTATATCATTCGCGTTGGGCTGGAAGATAGATTGGTCAGCAAACTGAATTACTGCACGGCGAACGGCATCATCATCACTAAGTAATTTCATATTAGATAGACGTTCTTTATGTCTTCCGCCTCCTGGCAAAAAGTCTCCAAGACCATAAGACATTAAATATCTGTGGGCTGTTTTATAATCTCGGCTTTGCTCCGCAATAGGCACACCTTTCTTAAAGAAGTTGTTGGCCTTGCGTTGCATTGTCTTGAATGACTCATAACCAACTGCACCTGCGGCCTGCCTATTCATGTCAGTCCACGGAGTAAGCATAGTCGCATTAAAGAAAGCGTTAGTTAGTTTAGAGTTAGATGCTCCATACATATAAATCTGTCTTTCGTGTACGATGTTTTCAATCGCAACACCAACATCATGGATCATCTTTCTATATTCAGGATCAGTCGCGGCTTGCTTCATACCTTTGTACCAATCTTGGAAAGAGCCAGATCGGATTAAGGTAAGTGCGGGGTCGCCAAGAGATGTCAGTGTTGTCCAACCAAGTAGAGTTACACTGTTAAATCCTTTAATAGCTTTAGTGGCTTCGTGTATCCGCTTACCACCGACACCACTCATAGGTTTCTTGAGTGCCAGATTCACTGAGTTTTGCATCATGTAATATTCACTCTGATCCCAAGAGACTTCTTTGCCTTTGAAATCAGTTAATGCAGAAATGATTGCATCACTTCTTCTATCATATGCCAGGGGAACTTTGCCGCCAGCCCCAGTGGGCTGGATGTCTTTGAGAAGTTGTCTTGCGGCGGCTTCGCCACTCTTGTTGTAAACATCTATTAGATTGTCAGCAAATTGTCGCGCTGAGTTATCTCTTGCTCCAGAGAAAGGCATAGCAACTGTGTCCATAACCTCAACAGTTTCCATGAAACCTTCTGAATTTAAGGTATCAAAATCTTTTCTGAATACTTTGTTCGTTGAAAGAAGATCGGCAATACCTCTTGCTCCATGAGAAGCAACCTTCACATAATCATGGAAGCCGTGCATGTTGTTACCAAACTTATTTGTCTGAAGTATTCGCCTTGATGTTCCCTCAAAGTATTTAACAAGAAGACTTTGCAAATCACCTTCTAAGAATTTTTCCATTTCTTGTAATGCTATTGAGTCATTCTCAAGATCGAGAACACGAGTGAAGTCGATATGATCTGATGTAGCGTTACGAGAACCAGCAGACTCAGGTATAAATACTCCGTCAGCATCGTCTGCGGCTAACTTGTAATACATCTCGTCAGCGAACTTGCTTGCCTCTTCTTTAGTTCTAGCAGGGATACCATTTCTGTCTCCCTCTCTAATATAGAATTTGGCCATAGCATTTAGAAACTCATCACGATTACTATTGATCGCGTCTTTGTTCCAAACTTGAGGTAAGTAATGGTTTCGTCTTCCAACCATAATCCCTGCGGCAGACATCTCAGACCATTCAGCATCAAGAGCGTTCCTTATTACTCCGAAAACTCTCCTCTCAGCAGTTGTTAGTTGTGAGTATTGTCTTGATTTATCTCCTCTTCTTAAAGCTGATACTATTCTTTGATAGCTTTTAGGTTGGTTAGGTTCCTTGCCTGTAACGGCACGGCGAAGGCCTTGTGGCCCTTTTGCATACCAATTGCCAAACCAATTTTGAGCATCAGGCAATGCCTTGAGTGCATCGTGTAGTGGAAAATACTTTTTAGAGAACGTCTGGTGTACATCTGGGAAGTGATTTTTAAACCAATCTCCATACCAATGTGCGCCCATATTCTTGAGGCGTGTAGATGTCTCTGAGAAAAATCCAGCAGGTGATCGTTTTCTAAGTGCCTTAACTTCCGCATCTGTAGCAGGTCGTCTTCGACCCATCGACATAACTGCTGAACTTAGAGAGTGTTCGACTTGTGCTCCTTCGAGCATCTCGCCTACTGCGCCATAGTTGAGGTCAGCCATACTATCAATCTGACCATCGGCTATTGATCTAACAACAGCACCTAACGTTCCAGATGGCATAGCCGAGTCATCAAGACGATTGTAAAGTCTTGGGTCTGATGAATCGAATTCATTAGCATCAATGTGCTTAATATTTTGTGTGTCGAAGACAAGAACTCCCATGTGTGGAAGTTGCTCACCCTCATAGGTTTCACCATTAAGCATCCTTTGAGATGCGCCAGCAGAGTCGAGAGTGTTGTAATGGGTTGTAAGCATTCCGTCATAACCCAGATCATCTAGTGCTTCATTAAGTTCTGCTTGTGCGGCCAGCTTCCCACGACCTGAGTCTTGGAGCATACGAACTAATGAGAGGTATGTTTCCCTCCCGTTAATTGGCCCTTGTCCAAACTTATCAGCCAAAGCGGTTAATGCTTTAGGCGTTACGGTGTCTGTCATATTGAAGTAATCAATAATACTTCTTATGGCAGGATCATTAACGCTGTCATACTGAGCGTTGTGCCTAAAGTTAATTGGGTTTCTTACTCTAACGAATACAGGGACAACTAGAGGGTCAGTCTTTACACCTGCCTTAGCTAGTCCGTCTGTCAAATGTTGTTCTACCCAGACAAGTTCATCAAGTTTGTCTTTAATATCAACTAAATCATCTACATCCTGAGTTACATTCGCAACGTAATAATTCCTACGCTCGTTAGATATACTTTTCCTTATGTCATGCAGGTCTTGAATGTCATAGATAAGTTCTTCTTTTGCTTCGTCAGCAATATCCAAGTCCATAACCTGTTCTCTCATAGATTGAGGTGTAGGTTTCTTGGCGTATGTCTGAGATGCCGCGCCTGGATTATCCGTAAGGTAAGTTGCAGGGCCGTAAAAGCCACGTGCACTTGGTCTCAGGATTACATTAGGGCTATCTGCTCTATTGAATGCGTAACCATTTGGCGTTCCGTGATAGAAAGGAATTAACTCGCCTGAGTCACTGTTTATACTTAAACCATCCTCAACAAAATTTACAATCTTGTCTCTCTTTCCACGAGGCGAGGCCATGATGTAATCACTGACTGCATCTGAGGCAAGCTCTGGATGTATTGCGGGGCCAGATCGTACAAGATCGCCAAGAGGATTCTTCGAAGGCTTCTCAAGCATATCTCCAAACAAGACAAGTCTTCTGAATTGCTGTTTGATGTCATTCCTGCCGATCAAACCATTGACCATGTAAGCTACATACTCGAGCATCTTGTCTAAGGTTCTTTCGAAGGTGTTCAACATTCTCAAAGAACTGACATCACCAGTTGTAGCGGCCTTTAATATGTCGCCTTTGGCTACACGTTCTGCCATGTATTCGGCTAAAGACTCAGAGAACCATTCCTGTGCAAGTAAATCTTCTCTAGCTTCATCAGTTCGATCTGCATATTTAGAACTGTATAGTTTCTCTATACGATCTTTCGTCTTGTTGTTTGCTCTAGTGTAGGCTTCAACAATAGCGTCACGCTCATTTGGTTCCAAGACACCAGACCTAACCACCATGTGTCCAATCTCGTGGATCAAATCAAATGGGGATGACTTTCCTTTAGTAAGGCCAATAGACATACGTCTTATGTCACTTCTATATTTCTTAAACTCTGGCCCTCGAACATCAACAAAGATAGATTCACCAACCTCACTAGGCTGGACGTTTGCTATCCTGGCTAAGTTTGCTGTGGACAGTATGTTTGTTTCTCCAAGACTTTCTTTAGTTGTCTTGTTAAGTAAATTGAGCATCCTGTAACTCATCGTCCTAGCTGTGTACTGAACTTCAGGGTCACGATGTGTAATGAAGCTAAGTAAATCTCGAACAGAAGCTCTTGCTGATGGTGGTATTCCGTCAGAAGATTGAGGCCCAATACTGTCTGCAATTTCTCTCTCAAGAATTTTAGACTTAGACATATAACGAAGTGGTAACTTGGTAGTGTCACCTTTCTTTTTACCTTTGTTATATGCTCTTCTGGTTAGCTCAGAGAGGAAGTGTGTAATAGCTTCAGAGTCGCCATTGTCTAGCGCATCAAGATAGCCGTCCTCTAATTCAGCCTTACCAAGTTGGCCTATTGCTTTAGGAACAGGTTTGACATTAGTCGCAAGAGGTTTGGCTTTTTCTTTTCTTAAAAGCTCAACCGCAATTTGATCTCCCTGTTCCGTACCTCTATGTTTTGCATAGAGTTTACGTAGGTCAGACAGCTTCATATCTTTAATACTGCCAATACCTTCAGGGTCGAGACCTTTGTTTTCGTCACGATCTAGTCTTGCTCTTTTACTTGGAGGTGTACGTGCTGTCTTGGCCGCATCATTATCAACAGCCTTTTCTTCTCTAGCCTGCCTGATCTTGGCACTTCGTACAGTCTTACTTGCCTTCGGTCTTTTTGTATTTTTTGCTGTTACATTGGGTCTATTACCCCTGATAGCTCCACCTTCAGAGACTTGATAAGCAACCTCAAGTGCTTGATTCATCTCATCAAGAGTTTTAGCTAGAGGGATTGCTTCGTCTCCAAGACCACCAGTTGAGAAAATCTCTATGATCTTGTCAGCAACAGCTAACTCATCCATACCCTCAGACAATCCGTCATCAAAGTAAGCGGATGTAAAATCCTTGTCATTAAATTCATCTATCTTTGATGGACTTATACTCAGGATTTCTGAAAGCTCATCTATTCTGTTGTGAATCTTTCCTTTTATTCCGTTGTAAGGGCTAAAGGTTTGAGATGCTTTTAGCTTCTTCTTAGCTAACTCTGCTCTCTTGCCTTTTGAATATCTAGGAGCAACAGAAAGCATATGCCCAACAAGCTCGCGAGCCGCATTGACAATTCCGCTTGCACTATCTCTTGATATTGCGTCTTCTAAATCACTTCTTATGAAAGCTAATTCACTGTGTCTCTTTACAATATGAGGGCCACGTTTTGATTGAGGCTCTACACCGTCACCAATTTTGAACTTAACTCTTTCACTGTCTGGTAATATCTTTGCAAACAAAGGCTCAAGATCGGGGTCGATAGAAACATTTTTTGCATAACGCTGAATAACCGCCTCAACATAAGAGGTTATTTTTTGCCAGAAACTATTATCACCCATGTTTCTTTGACGAACTGCCCAGACTTGGAACTGATTTGCAAAAAGTTCTTGAGGGCTATCCATGGAATTATGAATGATTATTGTGTCACCCATACCTTCCATCTGGTCTATACCTTCACCCTTACGGGTCTGGCCTCGACCATAAACAGGGAGACGTTCTTTAATAGCTTCCTTATCTAAGTTGCCATTCTCGTCATAATACTTCCTCATGCTCCGCCAGAACTCTAATTTATCTGCAGGAGTTAAGATGTGCTCATAAGCCCAATGCGCTACTTCGTGATAAAGAGTGCTAGTCCTGTCATGGATAATACTATTATCGCCATCTACAGTTATCTTCTGCTCTCTTGCATCTCCGCTTGTTTCTAGTGCGTTGCGGAATCCCTGTTTAATTCTTGGGCCAATAGATTGGTCTCCCCCAAGACGAGATATAAAGTCTGCGGCATTTTCTATTTCTTCTTTAGAATATTTAGAAAATACTTCTGTAACTTGCTCGACTGATTGAGCTCTGGTGTTCTCATTTCTTATGAGACCGTTTGGAGCAACTTCATCAAGGTAAGCATACATCCCTTCGAGCGCAGTAAAGTGTCGTTCCGCACCACCTATCTCTAAGTGCCATCTTTGTTGGTTATCTAAAGCTCGAGCGGCCATATAAACATCTGAAAGCGTAAGTCTGGGAGGTACTTTCTTACGAAGCCTTGTAAATCCTGCGACTAATCTCTCATCATTTCTCTTGTCTGAAGGAATAACTACATCGCCAGCATCCTCAAACGGAATTGGATCACCTCTTCCAGTTTGCATTCCAACATAAAGACGAGAACCAGGGCGCATACCAAGGTCGTCTTCTGGAGGTAACTCATCAAATAGTTTCTGAAGCTGAACCTTGCTTTGCGTGTATCTTTCTTCAGGTGCATAACGAACTTCCCAGGCATCAGGGTCGCTGTTCTTACCAACGATAGCAGACATGTCTTTACCATCTGCCACTTGGTTTCTGTTTATCATCCTGACAATAGAGGGGTCGTCTTTGCTACGAATAACTAAGAATTTATCGCCTTTAGTTATAGGAGCCATTTCTACTGGGGGTTTTGCAGGAGCGTCAGCTTGCTTCGTCTTGGACTTTAATACTCTTACTAAAGTTTCAGGATCATCTCCAAACTTCTCTAGTAATTCAGCCAGATTTATCTGAGTGGTATCTGCAGTTTCTTCTGGTGTGTTTGGTTCTGGAGCCTCACTAGCATTCTTTGGTCTTTTAGGCTTACCACCATCTCTATATTCGATGGCAAAGTCTTGGCTATCAAAAGGCTTTCCAGATATACCATCTGCGAAAGCAGTTGTTCCTTTGGGTACATCAATATAACCATTTCTGGTTAATATTTTTTCTGGCCCCATTGTGATGTATTCAACAATATCTGAACCTTTTCCGGACCTTGCTTTAATAAGTGCGGCTTCAAAACCAAAAGCACTTCTATTAATCCTATTACCATCAGTCAGGGTATAGTCTGATCCCTTGGATATTCTTGTTCCTCTTTTCAAAAAGCCCTGGATTTTTCCAGTAGAAGCACGGCCAGCAGTTGTGAAATTCTTTGCATCATCTATAGCTGGGCCTGTGCCGCGCACAGGAACCTTGTCTTGTGATCTTTGTGCAATAATTTCCTGTCTTGCCATAACCTCCAAGGTGTCCATGGAGACTTCTTCAAACCCCTTTCTCCTCTTCATTTGACGGGCTAGAACTTTTATCTTTTTCTGTTCTGTCTTGGTGAGAACAGTGCCAGAGCTAGGCTCTCGTATTACGTTTGAGTTAGCGTGTTCAAACAATCCAATTAGATCGTCTGCGTCTGTCTTGAAACCATTACCCTGGGCAATAGCTCTAATGAGACGGTGAACATCAGCAGGGTCAGCATCTATATCCCCAACCATATCGAGGATTTCATTAAGCTCCTCATTTGCTTTAGTAGCATAAGGATCAGGGGCATCTTGAGCTTCTATCGCTTTATTAACTTGAGCTTTACTTACGTTCTTAGCTCTTTTACTTGGCGTGATATTTGAAGGGTTCACTCCATTAGCAATAGCAAGACCACGTAACTCTGGCTTTATGTTTATTGGGGCAGGGGCCGTTGTATCTAACTGAGGTGCATCACTTGATAAGCTCTTTAATTCAAGATGCTCTTTAAGTTGCTTAATATTTTTCTGTGTTAGCTGTCCATTCTTACTATCAATAACAACGTTGTTATCTGGGTCACGTAAGATGACATCCAGATCAGCTTCAGACATACCGTTATCATTTAAGATAGTAGCTATCTGAGTTCTCTGTCTCTCATTTCTATAAGGAATTGTAACTTCCGTCTGCACACTAGGGGCAGGAGCGGCATCAGTTGGAACTTCAGGAGCATCTGAAACACCCTCTGGTGTTTCTAGTTTTGGAGCCGTTGTAGACGTTACGGGAGCCTCTGTAGCCGCCGTTCCAGCAGGCGGTGTTCCACTACCAGCAGGTGCAGGAGGGGGCTCAGGAGCCTCTGCATCGACTTCAGGCCTCTTTAATCCTTCTAAGATACGACCTACAGCTTCTTTAAATTTTACAGGGTCGCCAATATTTGCAACTGCATATCTATAATCAGATGCGGCCTTTGTGTAATCGTCTCTACGCTTAATAGCCTCTGCATTTTCTGGGCCTACGTTAGATACAAGCTCGTCAATTTCCTCTTTTTCTTTAGCAAGACGGCGGCCAAAGTTTTTGATCTCGTTTAGTTTTGTAATCCTGTCTTGCAGATCAAGAATGTCAGCATCATCTAAGCCATCATTTCTTGCTTTAGTCTCATCAGCCTCAAGAGCTCTTATCTCAGCATCTAATGTTGCCTCGTTATCTATGAGCCTTAATTCTTCTGGACTTAAAACATCTTCTGTTGTTTCAACAACGTCTGCTGTGTCTTCTGGAGTTTTCTCTGATCCCTTTGTCCCTGCAAACTTACCTGTTTTTGGATCAAATCCCGCCTTCTTCTTCATTTCCTCCGCTTCACGGAAGGTCATTTCAGCTATCTCATCATTTGTCTTACCAAGATAGCGAGCGGCCATTCTTTGTTGAAGGCCTGTTCTACGGCCAAAAGCACCTGCTCCCGCACCAATACCAAGGCCAACTGCACCACCTACCGTGCCACCGATAGCGGCATCGCCAAGTAAACCAAGTTGAGAATATTCATCACGGTATCCGAGATTAATGTCTCTTGTCTGGTCAGCCGCTCCCATCAGGACTTCTTGTCCTGCTCCTATACCAGCCTCGTATTTACCACCTGTCTTGGCTCCTTCCCAGGCAACTCGTCCAAGACCAACAGACTTACCACCTGCTTTTGCGGCCATAGCACCAGCTTGTAGAGCTTTACCGCCAGGGATTATGTTGATTGGGTCGAAAATAACAGCGGCTGTGCCGTCTGCCAAAGCTGGCAAGACACCTCGACCACCTTCTTGCCAAAAGTTAGGGAGTTTTTCGTAAAGGCCATCAAGACGGCGCATACGCTCTTGTTGTTCAGGAGATGCGCTTATAGTTTCGTAGGCACGTTTACCTGCGGATATTGTATTCAGCATCCCCCAGGTTTTATCTGAGTAAAACTCTTCCACTAAGTCTTCGTCAGACATCCTAGTGGTGTCTTGACCAAGCTCGTAATAATAATTTCTTAAATCGTTAAGAACGCGAGGGTCTTGAAGCGCAGTTTTACCATCAATATCATCAAGATAGCCTGTATCGAATGGTGAGTCTTCCTGCGCCGAGGGTAATACAGACGTATAAGTATACTTGTCAGACATTAGTACGGTTCTCCAGTTTCCGTTTCTGGAGTTAAAGTACCAAATTGATTAAAAGGTTGTCGTCCTTGTTAGTTAATTGGAATTAATCTCTTTCCACCTTGATTTCTACCTTGGTGTCCACCGAGTTTTCCAATCTCATATTGCTTATTGCCAATTGTTACTATGTCGCCAATCTCGTGTTTTCTGAGAAGTTTCAACATCTCGCTTCTATTAGGCATCTCTACGTAACTTCTTGCATCCATAGCAATTTGAGCTTCTTCTTGTATCCTAACTTGAGCTTGTTTTTTAAGTTCAGCAACCTTGGCCTGCAAGTCTTGCAGAGGTGCTGATAAACCATGCCATGAATTAACAAAATCGTTATCCCAATTCCTAGTCCCTGGTCTTTTCCATTTCAGAAGGTTTTGTTCTCTAGCTACGAGCTCCGCCCTACTTGCATTGGAAACATTGGTAATTTGTACCTCAAGCTGACTAACAGCATTCAACAAGTCTTGGCCCGTTTCGAACTCCCCTGAATCTGCATTTATTAAAGCATCAAGATCATTTTGAGCGTTCTGAACAAAGCTACCAATTGACTGCTCTTCGGTTGCTAAAGATTCATCAAGTGACTCTACTTTGAACATTCCTTGCGAGTCTTGATATTGTTCACGAACCATTGCTTTACCGTCTTGCAGACTCATTACTTGGTGTCCTGCCAAGTCTCCTGTAACGTGTTGTATTAATTCGCCATAATCCATTTTGCCTTCTTTATCTTTTGCATAGTCAGAAAGTGATTGAGTAATTAGTCCAGCGGTCATTCCGTCTAAGTACAAATTGGAAGCAAAGTAACTAGCGGCGGCACGGAGTACAGGATCAACAGTATTACCTGAGTAAGCTCTAAGGAAAGCATCACTTCTTTCCTCTGCCGTTTTATTAGCTAAATCGACAGCCTGTGTTCGTGTTGTTTCTCTTCGTTGTTCATTAGCCGCACGTTGTTCAGTTTCTCTTGCCGCAATTTCAATATCAGCTATTTGCTCCAACACACCATCAGGGATAGTGTCACCCTCAAACCTAGCGTTGAATTCTGTGGGATTCATCCCTCTTCTGATCTTAGCTTCTATATGTGCTTTTATTGCGTCCTTATCTGAACGGAAGACCATTGTGTCTAGTTCTTTATCTGCTCTTAGGGCATCTTCAACAGCGTTGTAAGAAACGTTAGCCCTACCTAAAAGGTCTTCCTGTTCTTGTGCATCTATACCATCAGCCATAGCGATAAGAGAATTTTTATCATTATCGTCTAAAGGAATACCGTTAGTATTTCCTGCCAACGAAGCGAAGAAGTCTTCAACGTCTGCACCCTTATTACCTTTTTTCCAATCACGTAGGTCGTTAGCAAGATTACGTCTGTTTGTTAAAAACCACTGGTGGTTGTCTCTTTTTAAAGCGGTGTCAGCTTGGTCAATAATCCCATCCAGAAGGTCAACATTTATACCAGTAGCCCTTGAAATAGCGTCCTTATCTATCTGGCCTCCACTAGATACAATCATTTGCTTGATAGTAGGAAGAGCCTTGCTTGTTCTTTCAAACATGTTTTGATCGAACTTGCTTTGAGTAAATTGATTTAAAAATCCTTTTCCACCAATTAGATCAACAAGGTCTTTATTTTCTTTGTAAGCCTCTGCAATACGATCATCTAAACCTTCTCTATTTCCACCCATCATAGCGTTTTCAAAGATAGGATTTACCTGTTGTCGTAAAGAAGCAATTTGAGACTCTTTATTAATTCTATCTAGTAGGTCTTGTTTGGCTTTTGCATCTGCATTTCTGGTAGCTAATGAAGCCAGTATGTCTTTTGAGGGAGCACCACCGCGCACATAGTTACTTCCACCTGAAGCACCGTCAATAAAACCTTGAAAGTCGGCGGCTGTAGCATAGGGATTCTGAGCTTTAAATTCCTCAAAAGCCTTAGCAAGCTCAACACGCTTGCGCTCCATGTTGTCTTGGCTTTCGTTCCAACCTGCACCAAATTGAGAAAAATCCATTAACTATCTCCGCTCATCACCACCAACTCCAGAAACCTTTACCACCTGCTTCTTCGGCTTTACCTGCGGCATAGTCGTCTAGTCTTCCTGAAATATTATCGTTGAAGAATTTGTTGAAACTTGTTCCAACTGCGCGACCAGCCAAAGCCGCGTTACTAGCAGAAGCTCGAGCCATTGAATTGGCGTTGTTAGCATTAGCGGTATACGCCGCCATAGGATTACCAACCATAGTTGTTCCTAATACAGCGTTGTATGGATCGTAGATTGCTGTGTTTATATTAAAGCCCTGTGTATCAGCCGTAGTCCCTGGTCTCATGTAACTTGCAAGACCAGAGTTAGTTATGTTCTTGTCGTAGATTGCGCTACCTATATTCACTGGTGATCTGTAAGAACCTGCTGATGAAATTTGCCTGTCTAGTATTCCTGTAGGTGTGCCAGACAAGAGGTTATATGCGCCTGTTGCTGAAGATACGCCAGGGATTGCATTTAGATACTGCATACCTTGGTTAGCTACGCCAGCTACTTGTGCAAGACGTTGGTCTTGTTGATCCATTAGGCCTGCTATATTTGAATTTATAGCATTTGTCTTGCCACTAATATAATCAACTGCCTCATCATAAGCTCGTCTACTTGCATCTGAGTATTGCTGAGAAAGACGGGCCGCAACATCTGCTCTTCTAGCTGTGCCAGTAGAGCTTACATCTATGCCTCCACGTATAAGATCGGCCTCGTTAATTGAAGCAACCAACTTACCTGCTCTATCAACATCTGCAGTATAGTCGGCCTCTCTTCGGGCGGCCTCTCTATCTATGTCTTCCGCGTTTACAGTTCTCATTCTAGGGACATAATCAAGCTCGTCATATGCGGCCTGTACTGCCCCTCCAACACCGTCAATCCTTCTGATTATTTCGTTTCTGAAATCAAAGTCGTCTTGTCTTTCGGATTGGAAATCACCTCTAGCCATTTGCATTTGCTGGACGTAGAAATCCCTTTCTATTTCTTTCTCTGCTCTATCTTCATAAAAGCGGATGAGCTCTTCTTCCCTTTCACCTTCTGCTATTTGTTGAGCTCTTTCTAATTGCTCTATAGCATACTCACGCTCGTCAGCAGAAAGGTCTTGGTTCTGTAAGAGTTGTCTTATTTGAAACTGACGCTCTCGAGCGGCGTTTCTGTCTTCCATGACTTGTCTTCGGATGTCTTCGGATCGTTCAGCAAGAAGAGTTCTCTTGTAATCTTGAAGCTCATCAAGCTGGAACTGACGCTCTTGACCACGAATTCCACGGTTCATAGAATTCATAACACGCTGATAAGCATTTTCTTCCAGGCGATCTCTACGATCCTGCATGGTCATGCTCATTTCAGCCGCCGCTTGCTGACGAGCCATTTTTGCCTCGTAAGCGGCCTGAGCTCGGTCTGCGTCTGCTGTCTTGGAAGCTGAATTAGCTCCGTATATCGAGCCTGCTAGACCTAATGCGCCTCCAACTAATGCACCGAATGCCATTAAATACCTCCTTAACCGCCGATAGTGATAGCATTAAGCGAATTACTAAATGGTGATCGGCTTGCGGTATATGCTTCTTCCTCATCCTCGTTGTTGTAGTTATTGTAGAACCCAGACATTCCTTGCGGAGTTATTGCGTTACTTCCAAACTGAGGAACTCCATCAACCATATTCAACGATCCTTGTGCCGCGCCCTGTCGTCTTGCGACATTAGCCGCGTCTAATTCAAGACGCTGTTTCTGTCCCATAAGCTGTTCAAGGATTAATTCAATCTCATCCATTGCTTGCTTAGATTTATAAAGCTCGATGTTTCTATCCATCTGCTTTGCTCTAGCTTGCGGATCAGTAAGATCGTCTAGGCTGTAATATGAACCACCTTCGATTTCCTCAAGCATTGTTTGAGCTTCTTCTTCAAGTGTATTTCTGTATCTTTGAAGCTCTGCAATCCTGCTATCAACCGCTTGGTTTTGAGCCATAAGGCTTTGCCCCATTGTATCGGCTCTACCGCCAGAGAAAGGATTCAACCTATTACCTGCCGCTGTGATGTTATCGTAGTACGCACGAATTGCATCTTCATCATATAAAGGTACGTCAGCTAATCCTGCTGTAGCACCAGTTATTCCTTGCTCGATAGCATCAAGAGCGGAACTTCTACGGGTGTTTAGGTTTGCAATCTGAGGACTTATAAGTCCTTTGTAATAACTATTAACACTGCTTGGATCATATCCATAACCACTGAATCCAGATGTTTGATGATCCAGAGCACCTAGCTGTGTTGTTAAGGCATCAATACCAGCCTTACTGTAAATGCCTGTATTCATAGCTGTGTCAAAAAGATTTTGATACTGCTGGTTCTGAGTATTTACGAAGCTATTAGTTGCCGCAGTTGCCGCTGTTGCTTCGTCCCTAAGACCCTGTAATTTGCTTTTAAGCTGTGCAAGCTCATTCTGCTGACCACTAAAGTCATAATCCAAGACAGAACTAAAACGACCAGCCTCTCTTTCTTTCTGAGCAATCAACTGCTCGAGAGCTTGAATTTCTGCTGTCTGAGAGAAATTAAGACCAGATGCGCTATCCCAAGCTGTATCAAGCTCGTTATAAAGACCAGTGCCAAAACCTGAAATTCTTTCTAGCTCTGTATTTCTAGCATCTTGCAGACCAGTTAATGAATTTCTCCAATCTGTAAACTGCTGGCTTATATTTCCAGCTTCGTTTCCATAAATGCCATCACCATCTAGGTCTAGTTGGTTCAGTATCGCACTTGAGTTTCCATACTGACTTGCTTCAAGAGTATTAATATTCCGAAGCATGTCGTTTATTTCTCTGTCATTGGTAATATCGTAACCAGATATATCATTGCCGAAATTAGCAGTGTCAGTTAGATAGTTACCGTAAATGCCTTTTACTCTATTTTCTTCTGCAGTCCTGTCATCATAAAGACCTTGAATAGTAGATCGGTGTCCACCAATCGCGTTTAACATTCCTTCTTGGTCGAAAGAACTCAGAGCATCCAGTGTGGGCATACTTTGACCTGGGATAGTTACTGTTCCCCATTGGGTATTAACGGGTTGAATAACTGAATCAAACACTGGTTTTTCAGGAGCCTGAAGATTGGTCAGGGTGTGATAAGCATTGTTAAGCCTGTCATCAACAGTAAGACCCTGATCGTTCTGACTCATCAAATAGTTTTCATTCTGAGCCGTGGTAGGGTCATCCCAAATGTTAGCCATTGTTGCGCCTCGTAAGTCATTTCCTACATTTTGGATTTGACTTTGAGCGTTTTGTACCTTGGCGTTGTACTCAGCAACAGCAGTGTTGTAAGCATCAGCTTGGTCTTGATACGCACTTGTAGTTGTATTCTGTAAGTTTGTTCGCTGTGCTGTGTAATCAGGTGGCGGCTTTGGCCTAGAACGTCTACCCATTTTCTTTCTCCTTTTCTATGTCATCGGTCAGCAGTTTTTTAAACTGGTAGCCGACTACGTGATAACCTAATGCTTCATAAAAACCTTTTGTGCGCTCGATCTCTATTCCAGAGTCGTTACCTGCCAAGACATCCAATACGCCTTTTTCTTTAGCCCACTTCTCAAACTTACGAACCATCTGTCTTCCTGCAGTTCCACCGCGAGAGCTAGGCTCTACAAAGAAGATATAACTTATTGCTTGGCCAGTTGTGCCAAACATGTGTTGGACTATCCCGCCCAGGTGCATACCTCTGATCGCACCCTCATCATCTTCTGCAAGACAACAAAACCCATTAGGGCTTTGCATGACTTCCATAGCAAATTTTTCTGCGGCCTGCGGTTCGAAGACACCTCCCTCAAACTCTCCTTCTTCGTAGAAGATTCGAGACATGGCTATCCCTACTGGGATGTCTTCAGGTTTGGCCATTCTTACTTTCATTATGTGCTCGCTATAGCTATGGCTAAGGTTACTTCTAGGTTTGCCGCCGAACTTGCACTTGTCACAATATAGCCAATAGAGTGGGATGCAGATTCAGCAAGAACTTGAATAGGAGTTCCGAGGGCAATTTCGTAAGGTGTAGAAGAAACGCTGTACGTACTTCCTACACCAACACCATCTATAGCTATCTGGAAATTACATGTTCCAGATGTCGTCATTACAGATAGTGCGTCTATTGAAACTGCCTGTTTAAATATTCTTTTAATAACGTACGTGCCGTCAGAGGCCGTAGACTTTATGTCATAGAAACTGTCAGAAGACAGGGTTTCTGGTAACTGACTTTGAGGCAATCTGCCGTTTGAGTCTAGGGATGCTACACCAGAAGCCGCACCCTTTTGATTAGTGCCGATAACTGATGTTAAATCTATAGAGCCATACTCTAACGCAGTTCCAGTTCCATTTACTTTTACATACTTCCCTGCATCTGTTGTAGAGAATGTAGGTAGAGATGACTCAGGAGATGTCTTGAGCCATTGTGTTCCATCATAGAACTTTAACTGATTTGGCTGTATAGATGTGTCATGCCAGATGTCGCCAGTGCTGGGTGTTGCTGGTGAATTCGAAGACACAGTTAGTTTTGCTTTTGTTGCAAGACCAGTGACTAGACCACTTACTTTAGCCTGGGCAATGTCTGCGTCAGTAATACCGATTTTATCGAACTTGATAAGGCCTGTTCCGCCATCAACAAAACTTTCTTCAAACATTAATCCTGTAACAGCCTGAACAGATGTATTCTCAACAGTAATAATTGTTACTGTGTTACTTGCGGGAACACCTGTGTTGAACTGAATAACATTCTGAGCAGGGATAGAAGTGTAGTCAAAAGTACCACCTTCTCTCTGCAAAATACCATTCTTATAAACTTGTAGTTTTGTGTCTACGTCAAAAGTAAACGGGAAGTTAATCTGTGTGGCTGTGGTGTAAGTATCAGACCTTGTGTAACCAGTAATAGAGGTTGATCTAACTTTAAATATTGTTACGACCTGACCAGTAGTTACTGCACTATTGAAAGTTACCCCACCGTTATTTGTTGATCCAGCAGTCGTGCTCTTAGTGTAATCATTAAGAGAGCCTTCTTGTTGTAAAACTCCGTTTACATAAACCAGTAGCTCATCTGTGGTTACAAAGAAGTAATCAAATACTGTTTGTCCAGAAGTGGCTGTATAATCTTGTCTTCCATAGAAAATTGGCGCACCAATCTCCGATGCTTGAGCCCCATCTGCTCCCCTGATTTCAGCCAATGTTACAAGTGTCTGCCATCCGAGAGATTCATCTGAATAAGTTCCTATCCTGTACTGAATACCAGCAGAACTATCTTTTCTAAATTCTACAGGGCCAGCCCAATTACCATCGGTATCAAAAATCTTCGACAGTAATTCCCCTACAGTATTATCTCCTAGTTCTGCGGAGTTCAAATAACGAATAAGGGTCTCAAATTCGGTATTAATATTCCCCGAAGACCCATAATTCTGAGGATACTGTTGTCTGATTCTTGCCATGCTCTAATTCCTCACTGTAATTGCGAAGCCAATGATCCTTAAAAGCCCCGCGCCACCGCTACTTTTAATTCTGTATTGTGCGGCAACATAGCGGTGAGACCACTTTCTTTCGTATTGTCTGGATAATGGCACATCTGCAAAGTAGTTGTCGTCCACAGTGTCATCAACTTCTATGACTAATTCACCGATAACATTCCCCTTTTGGTCTTGGGCATCAACGGTGATTATTCCTTTCCCTGCGGCTTGTATTATTATGCTTTGAGTTTCCTTTATGTCTTGCAAACTTCCATGCCATAGCAATGGAGTCGTAATAGACATGTCTGGGGTAAAAGTGCCGTCTTCTTCTTTCTCTACTTTGAGGACATCATAAACCCCACCAGTAGTTCCCATTGTGAAACGGCCATTGAGAAAAGCTCCACATCTTGAGTTCAGGAAGTTTCCTTCACTAAACTTTGGTTGAGGTTCTCCTCCCTCTGGGTTCATAGCAAGCGTTAAACGCCTACAGAGCGTCCCTCCAGGCTGAGGAAAGTACACATGGTACTGGCCTTCGTCTTGGTCAAAGACTGCTGATATGGTCTCTGGATCGTCTACCGAGTTGAATAACTCCCGATAGAGGAGGTCTATTTTGTCCGACAGGCTGTAAGAATATACTAGGATGCCGTTCTCTTCCGACCTCTTGATTGAGTGGATACCAGATCGCGAGCAGAAAAGTAGGTCTGTCCCCGCATTGGTAATCGTGTTGTGGCTTACACAGCCTATGTAAATGTTTGCGTTGTCGTCTATTATCCATTGGTCTATGTTCGGGTCAATTTTATATACAAGGGCTCGGTCAGCAGTAAAGATAACAAGTCTGTTC
>MDTG01112201.1_pt1 | contig 29596 bp, 27 predicted proteins | sample 811421 | NCBI WGS metagenome assembly MDTG01 (sample SAMN05326645, study PRJNA326480) | marine metagenome | isolation source: seawater | place: Pacific Ocean: South East | collected 2011 | reverse complement strand
TATCCGCAACAAACATATCTCTTACTAGAGATACACCTTCGCCCATAGGAACATTTCTTTTTTCTGCTTCAGATCTTGCATTCTTATAAGCTTCAAATTTTATTTTTAGAGCTTTTACTGTAGGTATCCACATAATGACATTAATTTCATTTTGGGCTGCCCACTCGATAGATCTAATGCCATCCACAACTTGATGAATTGGAGGATATGGTTTTTGATATGGTTTAGGAACAACGCTAATTTTATTTATAGTATTGTTATCCATATCCATAAACTCTTCACTTGGAGGACTCATGTCGTGTTGCCATACGTGATTAGGATATGGATAAGTATAGAATTCTCCTTTATGACTAAAAAATTTCTCTGACCATGCTTTTTTTAAAATTGCTAAAGTCTCAGCAAAAAGTCTAAAATTTTTTGCTTGGTCTTTCATGTCAGCTTCAATATTTAGATTAACTGCTTCTCTTCCATAAATTCCCCTAGCAACACCAACTTCAACTCTTCCTTTAGAAAGTTGGTCCAGTGTAGCAATATCTTCTGCAAGAGTAATTGGATTATGAAAAGTAATTACATTTGCCGCTTGTCCTATTCTAATATTTTTTGTTCTTGCAGCAGCATCAGAACCAAGCATTAAGGGATTTGTGCAAGACTCCATTCCCTCATGATTAAAATGATGTTCAGAAAACCATATTGAATTCCAATTATTTTGATCACAATACTCTGTGATGTCTCTAGTTTCGTCTAAAAGCTTATCGTAAGGTTTATGTGTCCAGTTAGTAGTATTACAGAAATAACCAAATTTCATTAATGCCTCCTTTAAAAATTAATTTAAAGACGACCGATCCCACTTTCGTAAAAAAAATTACTGGATACGATGAGTTATGTATCGCCACTTGACAGGAAAGATAACATTTTTTGAAAACTCTGGGAATACTAAAAATTTATAATTTTAACTAAAATATTGATATTAATATCCTACATGTATAAATATTGATTAAAGTATTTATTGAGATTTTTAATTATCCAATACTTTAAATATAAAATATATGAAATTATTCATAACTGGATCATCTGGATTTATAGGATTTCATTTGTCCAAAAAACTTCTGGATAAAGGTCATAGCGTTTATGGATTTGACTCCATGAATAATTATTATGATGTAAAATTAAAAAAATCTAGATACAAAATTTTAAATAAATATAATAAATTTTCTTTTACAAAAGGTAATCTTGAAAATCATAAAATATTAAGCAAAGCAATTTTAAAATTTAAACCTAAAGTTATAATTCATTTAGCAGCACAAGCAGGTGTTAGATATAGCATTGAAAAACCTAGAGTTTACTTAAATTCTAATATAACAGGGACTTATAATGTTATTGAGCTTGCAAAAAAAGTTAACGTCAAACACTTGATAATTGCTTCCAGTTCTTCTGTTTATGGAGCAAATAAAAAATTACCTTTCAAAGAAATTGATAAAACCGGAACACAATTAAGCATTTATGCAGCAACAAAAAAATCAACCGAAAGTATTGCTCACTCGTATTCAAACATATGGAAGATACCAATTACAATGTTAAGATTTTTTACTGTTTATGGTCCATGGGGTAGACCCGATATGGCTTTATTTAAATTTACAAACGGAATAATTAATAAAAAAAAGATTGATATTTATAATCGAGGTAAAATGTATCGAGATTTTACTTATATTGATGATATTGTAGACGGTATTAACAAGCTAGTTAACAAAGCTCCCAATTTAAAACAATTGGGAAAAATTAAAAATGATAGTTTGTCTTCTGTAGCACCATTTAGAATTATAAATATTGGTAACACGCATAAAATTTATCTTTTAGATTTTATAAATGCTTTGGAAAAAGAACTTGGAAAAAAAGCTATAAGAAATTATATGCCTATGCAAAAAGGTGATGTTAAAATTACGTTATCAAATACCACTTTGTTAAAAAAACTTACAGGATATAATCCAAAAACAAATTACAAAAACGGAATTAAAAAATTTCTAAAATGGTATTTAAGTTATTACAATAAATAAACTAAATTTTTGGTCTAATAAATTAATTCATATTACTAAGATTTTTTTCCCACTTAAATGCACTTTTTAGAATTTTTTCTAGATTGTTATATTTTGGTTTCCATTTTAAAAAATTTTTCAATTTTTTTGTATCAGCATAAACCTGAGCAACATCACCAGGCCTTTTTTTTGTATAATTAATTACAATTTTTTTTTTTAATTTTTTAAAAATATTTACTATATCTAAGACTGAATACCCTTTTCCATATCCACAATTAAGGATTAATGATTTTGATTTTTTATTTATGTAATCTAAGCTTTTAATATGTATATCGGCAAGGTCTGAAACGTGAACATAATCCCTAATACATGTTCCATCTTTTGTATTGTAGTTATTTCCAAATATAAATATTTTTGGTTTTTTTTTTAAAGACTGTATAGCTAAGTTTTTAATTAAGTGACCATATGATTTTTGAATTTCACCAATTTTGTTTGAACTGCTAGCTCCAGCTACATTAAAGTACCTTAGAATTGCGTATTTATATTTATATTTTTTTGAATTTTTTTTAATTATTTGTTCACCTTTATATTTTGTATAAGCATAATAACCTTGTGGATTGGGTTTAGTTTTTTCATCAACAGATCCATTTATACTTCCATAAATTGAGCAAGATGATGAAAAAATTATATTTTTAACTCTTGAATTTTTGCAAGCCTCTATTAACTTTGAGGTTCCATTAATATTATTTAAATAATATTTTTTTTTATTTTTTTCAGCTTCACTGACATTTAAGTGAGCAGCCAAGTGGATTATGCTATCAATTTTATATTTTTTAATAATTTTTTTTACTTTTTTTATATCAGATATGCTTCCGTTAATAAAAAATGCTTTTTTATTTATTAATTTTTTAAAACCTGTGATTAAATTATCTAATATGTAAACATTTATTTTTTTTTTAACAAGCCCTTCAACAATATGGCTTCCTATATAACCTGCACCTCCTGTTATCAAAATATTACTAATCTTACCCATTCAAGTTATAATACTATTTATTTTTATTTTTGTCTTGTTTCTGTTAAATCAATCAATTTTATTTTTTAAATATTTTAATAAGACTTATTTGGGATTTGTCATATAAATCCATATGCACAGAACCCATCTCTCCATAATCGTATTCTTTAATACCAGATAATGGATTTGGAAAATTAAAAGGTTTAGTTTGCAAATTAATTAACCTATAGTCTCCAGTTAATATGTCTTTATTTTCTTGATAATTTTTTTTATTGAAATGAAAATTAGTAGTAAGCAGATATTTTATTTTTGATTTATTAAAATTTATTAAAAATTTATTTATATCATTATAACTAAAATGGATAAGACAATCTCTACAGATCATTAAATCACATTCTGGTAAAATATCATTAGTTATATCTAATTTAACAAAAGTTACCGCATTATTTTTATATAACTGATTATTTTTTTTTATTATTTCAACGACTATATCTCCGCCCGTATATTTTATTAACTTATTATTTCTTAAAAATAGCTTCATCCAATTAAAATCTCCACATGGAGCATCCAGGATAGTACTAATGTTAAATTTTTTTAATAAAGATGGTAGTTCTGATCTAAGTTTTTCAGTATTTTTAATAGTAGATCCTGGGCCCGATACACTTTCATCATTATCCCAATAGTTAGATTTATAAATTTCTGTAAATCTATCCTTATTATTTTTTAAGGATAAAAATTTTGTATTTTTCTTATATAAATAAAAAGTGTAAGGATAAAGTATAATTTTTTTTAATATTCCAAAATATCCATACTTTGCAATACCATTTTTAATTTTCTTAATCATTTTTATTTTAATTTTAAATAGCAAAGCCAATTATAATTTTTTGCTTCTTCAAAAGCTTTTTTATATTTATCTTTATACGAAGTATCTAAAATGGGTTTTTCGGTAGGATAAAATTCTTCAGTCCAATTATCACCCCATCGTGTTTTAATAGTTTTGAAAATCGGTGGAAATTCGTAATAAGTTTCTATTATATTATCTACATTTTTAAAATGGTTTTCATTAGGTAAAACATCTTGCATAGAAAGATTATATTTAAAAATTTCATTTTTATAATTCTTATCTATTTTTTTTTTGAGATAATGATTTAAAATTATAATTAAAACTTTTATTAAATCTTTGAATCCGGCTCTTTTATCGTTTAATCCAGATCTATGAAAAATTTTTTTTATAGAATAAGTATCTCCACGTAAAATTGGATAATTGTCTTCAAATATTACATTTTTAAAACCAAAAAAATATGATTGCATCAATCTTTCATATGAATTTTGATGATCATCAAAGTAAACTAAAGAATTTATTGGGATTTTAGAAAAATCATGATTTATGAAATCTTTATTTGAGTAAGTAACTTTTTTTGAAGAGGATATGTACTCTCTTCTCTGTAAATTTATATCTAAAGATAAAATATTCGCATTTGGCAGAGTTTTTTCAATTAACCAAGTTGATTGACCTTTCCAAATTCCAGATTCAACAACAAATACAGGATTAATATTCTTTAAAATAAAATAAAGAGCAAACATATGAGGATATTTCATTCCCCCTTGATTATCTTTGATTGGTCTTTCAGAATAAATTTTTTCAAAATTTAATAATTCTGTTGTAATAGAATCGTATGACCAGTTTGGAGGGTTTTTTTTATATATATTCATGAATCTTTTTAATGTTATTATAAATTTAATAAAAGTTTAATCTTTAAACTAATTAAATAGGGTATTACCTTAAAAAACAAATTTAAATTGCAAAGCAAATATCTTTTCCATAATCTTTTTGGGTCTTGTAAAATTCTATAGAGCCATTCAAAACCTAAATCTTGAACAATTTTTGGTGCCCTTTTTATTTGCCCAGAATAGAAGTCAAATACTGCACCAATTGCACCTATAAATTTTGAGTCTAATTTATTTATGTTTTCATATATCCATTTTTCTTGTTTTGGCTGTGTTAATCCAACCCATAAAACATCAGGTTTTTTTTTATTTATAAAGCTAAGCATTTTTCTATTTTCTATTTTACTATATGTTTTTTTAAATGGGGGTGAAAGGTATCCCAAAACTTTTATATTCGGATAATCAAGTTTCATTTTGTTAACTATAAAACGCAGTGTTTTATTTGTAGATCCAAAAAATAAATATTTATATTTTTTTTCTTTATTGAGCTTAAAATTAAGCTCATTAAATATATCTGTACCTGCTATTCTTTCACTGATTTTTATTCCTAAAATTCTACAAGCTAATATAGCTCCATAACCATCAGGAATAATCCAATTAGAAGAGGCTAATGCATCTTTAAATTTTTCATCTTTGTCAAGTATCAATAAGCTATTAGTATTTAATGTAGATAGAAATTTTGCTTTTCTTTTCTTACTTTTTAAATGATTTATAATTTGAATACTGCAATTAACACTAGTGTTTTTGAAAACTTTTTTTAGAAAGTATTCTAAGTTTTTTTTCATTTTTGAATTTTATTATTTTTAATCGCTTTATTATAAATTGATATCAATTTTTTATAATTATCACGGTCACTAAAAAGTTTATTGGTTTTTTTTGCGCGGTAAGATAGTTTTTTTAAATAATTTTTATTTCTCCATGCCTTTTGAACATTTTTAAATAAAGAATGTTCATTTTTAGCTTTAAATAAAAATCCGTGGCGATAATTTTTGATAAGTTCTGGTAAGCTACCAATGTCAGATGCAGCAACAGGAGTACCTTTTGATAAAGCTTCTATAATTACAAGTCCAAAAGGTTCATACCATTCCGAAGGAATAATTAATAACTTTGATTTTTCAACTTTTTTTTCAACTTCTGTATAAGATACATTTCCAGAAAAAGTTATATTATTTAATAAATGATCTTTTTTATAATTTCTTAGATTAATTTCATCTTCTCCATTTCCAATTATTTCTAAATTTGGAGCATTTTCTCCCCAAATTTTCCAGGCTTTCATTAATGTATGTGGTCCTTTTTCTGAACTAAGTCTGCCCACAAAAATTACTTTTTCATCTCTTTTTGCCCATTTAATATATCTTTTTTTCATTTGCAGTGAATGTGGTTTTACTGATAATTTTTTTTTATCAAAACCATGTTTTCTATGAATATTCCTATGAAAGTCTGTACAAAAAATAAAATTTGAAATGAATTTTAAAAATTTTTTATTTTTATTAAACAATCTTAAAACAATGTATGTTAAAATTTTAGAATTTTTAAAAAAACCATATTTATAAAAATTATTATCAAAAAAATTTATTTTACCTAATATTAATCTATAATTATGTACTGATAAGACAATAGGTATTTTCTTTTCGTTGAAAAATTTAAAAACTGAGTAACTCCATAAAGGGAAAATATTATGTATATGAACTATATCTGGAGTTTCATTTTTTTTAAAATAATTTTCTAAAATTTCTATACTTTTTTTAGAATAAGATAAATTTTTTAAGACTGAAAACCAATTAAAAATTGATGAAATTTCTTCCTTATTTTTTCTTATTAATTGCTTAACTTTATGTCCTTTCTTTCTAAGTAAATTTCTTTCATTATTTAAAACAATTTCTTCACCACCTCTTATAAAATATTCATTATGAATTTGTAGAATTTTCATTAACCTAAAATTTTCTTTTTTATCCACTTTAATCTATTGAAAATAGATTTACTAAAAACCGTATTTTCTACTGTCAAATCATATTCAGTGTTTAAGATGATATTTGCTGGATATTTTAGTGGAAAAGTCATTTTATTTTTACTTTCATTTGATGATATATATTTATATGACAGCGATTTAGTGCGACTAGAGTCTTCACCTATACCTATATTTGATAAAAGATTCGTTTCTGGAATAATAGATAGTTTTTCATTAACAAAATTTGTGAAGTTCCATATATATGCCCAAGAATCTATTTTCTTATTGTTGACTTTATTTAATATCCAGTGCCAATAAACATATGCTCTAAAAGAACCTAAATAGTTTTTTAGAAATTTTGTTTTTTTTACTTTCTCCAAGTTAATTAAGTCAAAATCAATCTTTTGCCAACGATCTTTCCATGTTGCCCATCCCCATACATTGCAATATTTGGAGTACAAGTAGCTGTTTTTCTCTTCTTTCCAATCAGATAAAAAGGTTGTTCCACAGACTGAACTTATTTTTTTATTTCTTTGATATCTATTTAACATTGTCTCCATGAAATCAAAAAACTCTTTAGATGGAATACAATCATCTTCTAAAATTATAGTTTTTTCTTCTTTGTTAAATACCCAGTTTAATCCTGAAATGATTCTTTTTCGGCAACCTAAATTTGAAACTGAATTATTGTAAAAAACTTCACATTTCCAATCAATTTTTTCAAATATTTTACGTGATTGAATAACTTTTTCTTTATCACTTTCAAAATTTTTTCTAGGTCCATCGGAAATTACATATAACTTTTCAGGCTTATATAACTTAAGGCTTTCAAGTAACTTACTCGTATTGTTGGGTCTATTAAAAATTATTACAGCTACAGGAATTTTCATTAATCAATTATAATACTACCAATAACAACCATTTTCTACCAAATGCGATTTTGAAGGCTTATCTTCTAGTTTTGGACGGATCCAATTTTCATTAAAAAATTTGCTTATTACTGGGTGGTTTTCCCATCTTGCTCCCTTAATGCCAAATAAAATTTGAAGACTACCACCCATATGAACAGATTGTTTGCCGATTTTTTTCACATAAGAAGCCAAAGAAAAACCATATGCACCACAACCCACTAAAGCAATATCAAAATCTTTTTTTGATATTTCATCTTTCATGAATTGTAATGCTTCAAACCAATTTTTAAATGGATTTTTTTCACCCGATAGACTTTGTACTGCTTTTATTATATCTAAATTAAAATTAGGAAGAACATTTTTGTTTGGAAATAAAAATTCTTTTTTTTTATATTGTTCATATATTGACTCAGCGAAAGGGTGTATAACAAGAACTTTTTTGTCTTTAAGCGCTTTACTCCATGGAAATTCATGAAGATAAGGTTCTAGATTATTTAGTTTACATTGAGATGCATTTTTTAGATATTTTTTTAAAAAAATTTCTTCAGGTCTCCAAGAGCCTAAAATATCAACTTGTTGAATATCATTAATCATCATTTCGGAAAATTTAATTATATTTTCTTCATTAGATGGAAAAAAACCAGCTAATGTGAACATCCTACCAAATATTCTTTTTTTAAATACGCTTTGTAATATTTTTGGAAGTTTTGGATATAAAATTGCCTTAATTTCTGTAGCTCCAATTCTGGCTGCCATAAAAGGTTTATTGGATAAAATTTTTTTATAAATTTGATCATTACCTGGAGAATTTTTTAGCATGACTTTATTTTTTTATAATTTTTTTTAAATATTTGCTTAATCTAAGCGAAAGAGCCACTATTGTAAAAGTTGGATTAGCATGACCTACAGTAGGAAATACAGAAGAACCAGCTAAGAATAAATTTTTTATACCAAAAACTTTACAATTTTTATCCACAACTCCTAATCTATCATTTTTTGCCATTCTAGTTGTTCCACAGTGATGAGCTCCAGAATTAAAATTTTTCATTTTTTTCTTAATTAATCTATTAATTATCATTTTATTATTTTTTCTTTCTAAATCACCAGCTTTAATAGTTGTATATCTCTTGATAAAATATTCATATGCTTTGAGAATTGTTTTTTTATCTTTATCATTAAATTTAATATTCATTTTTACCTTTGGTATGCCTAAAGAGTCTTTCTTTTTTTTCATAATTGATATTCTGCTATAGTAGCATGGCGTTTGTTCACTTTGAAAATAAAGGCCAAAGAATTTACTTTGTTTTCCTGGAAGAATAGAAGGAAGTCTATTTTTTTTTAATCTTTGAAAAGTAATTAATATTATTTTAGGAATTAATATAAAAAAATTTTTAGCAAATACTTTAGAATGGTATAATAAGTTTTTTCTTTCATCTTTTTTTAAATTTAAATGATAGTTTTTTGAAAAAATCTTTTTATAATAAGACAAAATAAATTTTACAAGATAAACTAGTGAATAAATATATCCATCATATCCCATACCTTTTAAATCATCAGTATGGGTTAAATAAAATATTGTATTTGCAATTTTTTCTCTTCTTTGCATAATATCAGTAATCCACCATCTTTGTCTAAAATAAGTGCCATCTACATTTTTTTTATATTGGTATAAAATGTTTTCTCTATTGTACGGATTCAAGTTTAAAAAAATTCCAGCATGATGTGACATATAATATCTTCCAACGAGATTTTTTTTATTTCCTATTCCTTTTGGATGTAAACTATTATTAGATGCCAATAAAAGCCTTGTATTTTCAATACCACCACAAGCCAATATATATTTTTTAGCCTTTATATTTATCTTTTTATTATTTGATATAGCTTCGATTGAAATAACTTTATTTATTGTCGTATTAATTTTAACTGCATGACCATTTTTTAAAAGAGAAATATTTTCTTTAAAAAATAGATGTTTAAATTCATTTGAAAAATTTAAAATAGGGCTCCACTGTTCTATTTTTGAGGATGTTATATATTTATCATCAAGCATTTTAATAATTTCCTTCATATTTTTTATTTTATAAAATGAATTAATTTTGAGTAATTTTTCAGCAGATGAAAAGTAAGGTTTCAGTTCTGAATATTTAATTGGCCACTCACTGTTTGGGATCCAACTTCTTTTTTTGAAATCTATTTCATCCATAGGAACACATCGGCCACCCCAAAAATTTCCAGATCCCCCAAAAACCCTATGTCTACTTTGTTCTAAAGGTTCGTGTGAACTTTTTGGATTAATATAACCTTTGTATAAATTTTGATTTTTTTCTGATATTTTGTTTTCACCACCAGGTATTACTAAAATTTTAAATTTAGTTTTTTTCATATCATTTGCAATAGTTAATCCGGCTGGACCAGATCCAATAATACATAAGTCAACTTTTAAAGTAATATTATTTTTTAATTTCTTTGAATTAATTATCATTTATAATTTCATCAATTATAGAAAAAATATTATTATAATTTTTTTTATATTTATTAAATCCCAGTGCAATTTGTTTTAAATGATCAATGTTATGAGTTCTAAACAAAGCACAATCTATTTTTTTTTGAGTAATACAGTAAGCAATTAAAACAGATTTTTTATCTTCTTTCGAAATATTAAAATTTTTAAGTAATTGATCAATTTTAATATTAAAATCTTGATTTATTTCTTTATTAAATAAAGAATTAACGATTAATTTATAATTATTTTTTTTTATATTATTTAAAATATTTAAATTATCTTTTTTATAAATCATTCTTGTTTGTATTAAATCTAATTTAATATTATTTATTGTGTGATAAATGCTTTCCTCATCATTTGTTGAAATTCCTACAAATTCAGATAGACCTTTTTTTTTAATCAAATACAATGCCTCACAAGATTCTTGATTATTTGTCGATAAATCAAATAAAATTGGATCATGTAAAAGAAAACAATCTAAATTTTCAATTTTAAGCCTTTTTAAACTTTTTTCAATACCTGATAAAATATATTCTTTTTTAAAACATTTTTTTGATTTAAAATTTTGTAAAATTTTTTTTCCAATTTGATTTAATGGAAAAAAAAAATTAGGAAGAGATAGATATCGATATCCCACTTTTGAAATAATAAAAAAATTATTTCTTTTATCTTTAACTATTTTGCCAATTAGTTTTTCAGCATCGCCAGATCCATACGTATCAGATGTATCTATAGTTCTTATATTGTAATCTAAAGCAATATCGAAAAGCTTTTTTGCATGAACATATGATAATGATTTTCCAAGTGAGGCAATTGTACTTGTTCCAAGTCCTAATTTAGTAAAATTATTTTTCATTTTTCCTAGGATTGGTTTATGATTTTTATATATTCATTATATATTTTAGTTTCAGTAAATTCTAATTCCATCTTTTTATATGCAGCCATTTTAAAGTCATCAATTTTTTTTGGATCTTTAATAAGCTCTATCAATTTATCTACACACTCCTCTTGAGTTTCAGCTATAAAGCCAGTTTTATTATTTATAACTATATCATTTGATCCAAGTGCAAATTTTGTAGTTATCACAGCTAAGCCGGCAGAAGCTGCTTCAGCTAATACTAATCCATAGGGGTCAAATTGGCTAGGTAAAATAAGGATATCGTTTGATTTATAAAGATTTAGAATTTGATCTTTATTTAATTTAGCATCAAAATATTTTATATTTTTAACATTTGCTTTTTTATCTTCAGTGACCATTGTTAAATTACAAGTATTAATAAATTTATGTAAGTTTTTTAAAATTATATCTCCACCTTTTCTAATAAATTCTCTGCCTATAAAAATAACATTTGGTTTTATTGGTGTTTTTCTGGGAAATATATTAAATTTTTTAGCATCTATTGGTCCTGGCACTTTAAATAGTTGTTTTTTTGAAACCCCATAAACTTTATTGAACACATCCATTGCAGGATATGACCAGCAAAGTATTTTTGGTATTTTTCTATAAAAATATCTTTGGATATAAAAAATAAAATTTTTTTTTATAGTTTTGTTAAAAAAATGATTACGTAATTCTCTTGGTGCATCAATTGTTAAAATTACCCTTTTGAAATCAAAAGATCCAAACGTGTAAATAGCAGCGCTTAACGAATGAAATATAATTAACTCATTTTTTTTTACATATTTTTTTATTATAGCTCTTAATTTAAAAGATGCAAAAAAACGATATCTTTTTTTTCTAATATTTTCATTATAAATATTTTTGTTATTTTTATTTTTATAACTAAAACTGTCAAAATTAAAGGAATTTGAAAAAATTTTTTTATAAGTCTCTTCCGATGCTTTCATTCCAGCATCTACAGGGAATGTAATAAAAAGATTTTTTTTTTCCATAAACTAATTTTTTTTTAAAAATTTATGTTCAAGCAATATTTTAATTATAGATTTTATATATCCAACAAAAAAATGTATAGGCCACAATACACCACCATGCTTGTAGCACAACCTTAACCAAGATTTTGGAGGTTTTTCTTTTCTACTAAATAAATTATAAATCTTTTCAAAAAAAGACATTTTATAATAACTTTCATAGTCGATAACTTTTGCCTCACATTCAGCTACATGATTTGCAGTTAGTAAAATTTTTATATTTTTTTTTATAGCTCTTAATGAATACTCAACATCTGCATACGCATGTTCAAAAAAATTATCTATAGTTCCAATTTTATTATATGTAGAATGAGGTATTAAAACTACATTACCGTTAATTGTATCTATTTCTTGTGGTGCACCATTAACGTCAATTACTTTATACTTAAAAGGTGTTAAAAATTTATTTACAAATTTTGTTCCACCATAAGTTCTACGTTTTGAAGTAGGATCGCAGCAACTACCTGTAATAATATCCGAACTACTTTTTTGAGTATTTATTAGCTCATTAATTGCTGTGCTTTTTAAATAAGTATCATCATTAAGCCATAAGTAATAATCAAATTTATCATTTGATTTTAGAGCTTCCTGCCATGCTAATGACATACCTCTAGCCCAAAATAAGTTTCCGTCTCCTCTTACTACTATAATATTTGGAAATAATTTATTTACAGCAGTATCTGTTCCATCTATTGATCCATCATCTACTAAAAATACTTTTAATGAGATATTTTTTATATCATTTTGATTAAACAATGCTTTTAAGCATTTAATTGTTTTATTTTTTCTATTATGACAGGTTATTAAAACAGCAATTTTAATCATATAGATTTTAATAAATACTTAATCTCGTTATCTGTAGAGTCTCTAAATGTTTTATTTAAACAAATACCAATTATTAAGAAAAATAAGAAATTATTTATATTTAACATTAGTGGTCTTTCTACAAAATAAAATATCCAAGAAAATATTAAATAAAAACCTAAAATTTTGGAAAAATTGTTCCTTGAGTAATTGACAGCATAATAGGCAGGTATTAAAATTATTAATAAATCAAATATTACTCCAACTAATCCAGATTTAAATAAAGTATTTAAAAAACCTACTTCTGTTTGATATCTTATATTTACTTGCTTTGCAGTTTTTTTTTCAAAATAAATCTCTGAATAATGTCCCGCGCTTGCTCCTCCTCCTATTATTAAATTACTACTTCCACTATTTAATGACCATAAAACTTCTTCATATAAAATACTTCTTGTGTTTGCTTTTGAAATACCTGCTTCTAAATTGCTTTCGCTTAAATATTTAAAAACATCTAATTTACCCTGAATACCAGCTTGTAAAAAAAATAAAGGTAATAAAATGATAATAGAAGATAAAATATTTATAATTCTTGGTTTTAATAAAAAAAAATAATAAAAAAATACACACACCCAACTAATAATTATTCTAATAACATTAGCTCTATAGCCTGGTTCAATTAAGATACTAAGTACGGAGATGAAAATAATTAAATATCTGTGTGTTGGCTTGAGAAATGGAAATGCTAATATAAAAATAAATACAATTGAAGTTAGTCTTGCTGTTGAATGAGCGTAAATATCCAAAAATTCAAAAGACCAAACTACTAAACCAATTATTATTGCTAATGGAAATAATTTGTTAATAATTAATTTAAACAAATATAAATTTTTTTGAAAATCTGCTCCAATTAATATAACTAGAGATGTGAGTACTCCTGGGATATAACTTACAAATATATATTTATAATCCCAATATGATGTTGCTTTTACAAATCCGAAAAAAATTATAAATAGAGAATATAGCCAATAAATTTTGAATAAATTTTTTGAAACTAAAGGTAATTCATTAAACACTACATTATTAAAAGCTATGTTAACTAAAAAAATTAAAGCACTGTAGAGCATAAAATACATTACTATTGGAGGACTGATAGGTATAGAATGTGTTGATAATTCAATTAATAAAACAATTAAAAATATTGATAAAACTTGAGTAGAATATTTCACTTTTTATAATTTATTTTTATTTACTAGTTTAGGCTATACTATAATTTTTTTATCTAAGATAATCTACGATATAATTTAAGTAATTCTACTGGTCCAGCATTTAATCCAAAATACTTTTTTACTTGTAGAGATAATTTTTTTCCTTGCAAAAATCTTTTAGATTTATTTAATCTGTAATAATATTGCATGGCATTTGATATAGATTTAGAGTTTAAATTTACATAATAAATACCTTTTATTTTTTTTTTTAAAATCCCATAAAGCAATAACGTTAGATAAAATGCATGGCAAACCACAAGCCATAGCTTCTATTGCCGCTACTCCGAATCCCTCTTCCAGACTAGGCATTATAAAAACATCTGCTGCTGTTAAATATTTTTTGAGATCTTTTACATTCCCAAGACATTTTGCTCTTTTATTTTCATTTTTATCATTAATATAGGTATTTAAAATTTTTTTATTTCCACCAATATGAATAAAAAGTATTTTCTTATTTTTTTTTATAAGAGATAAAGCATCGATAATTGCATTATAATTTTTGTAATAAGTGAATTTGCCTACAGCTAAAAAAAGACAAACATTTTGAGGAATATTGAGTCTTTTTCTAATTTTGTAATATTCTTTTTTTTTCTTTAATACAAAAGATTTATCATCATACCAGCATGGAATTATTTTAGTATTCATAAAATGATATTTCTTTTCAGTTTTTTTGCCAGAAGGACCATCGCTAAGGAAATAAACTCTTAATATATGAAGAGAAATTTTTCTTTCAATTATTTTTCTCAATCTTAAAAAAAATGGGAATCTAAAAATATGATGTACAGTTCTAATAATACCAACTTTATAGCCAAGTGCAATTCTTGTTGCTAAGCTATAAAAAAAATCTGCTCTTTCTGGCTGAATATGCACTATATCGAATTGTTTTTTTTTTATTAGTTCATAAATTTTTAAAAAAAAAGAAATTTTTTTTTTGAATGGTACATGATAAACAATACATTTTTTAGCTAAAAGCTTTGGTGTAAAATTTCCCTTTTTTTTACCGGTAGATAGTATATGTGTCTCAACACCATTGTTTTTCCATAGTGAAGCTGCGTGGGAAATCATTATTTCAACAGCAGAATAATTTAATTCATTTAATATGTGTAAGACTTTAATTTTTTTCATAACGTTTTTTTACTCATGGGATTTTTTTAAGGTTTTTTTGTAAAGGCGCAAATAATTTTTTATTATTTTTTTATTATTATAATTACGTTTTGCATAATTAAATGCTTTATATCTAATTTTTTTCCATAATATTGGGTTTTGTAAATATTTTTTTAAGGCATCAACTATTTGTTCACATTTTTTAACATTTATAAGTAAACCATTTTTTTTAATTATTTCTGGTGTTGCTCCAGAATTTTTACCAGCTATTATTGGTACTCCTCTTATCATTGCTTCCAAATATATGTTTCCAAAGGTCTCTTCTAACGATGTATGCAACAAAACATCAAAATTATGAAATATTTTAATTAATTTTATATTTTCGATATATCCGTAAAAAATTACATTTTTATCTAAATTATTATTTTTAGCCCATTTATGGCAAGATGCATTGTTTTGCATTTCATGGCCAAACAAACATAAAGAGCTTTTAGGAGAAAATTCATTAAATTTTTTAAATGCTTCTAGAGCTATTTTAACATTTTTGAATGAAGTAAAACCATTATTAATCATTACTATATTTAGCTTTTTATTAATTATTTTTTTCTTTATTTTTGAGTCAATAAGATTTTTTTTTAATGAAGTGTTTGGAATTACTTTAATTGAAGTATTTGTATATTTTTGTGTTTGTAATTTTGCATATTTTGAAGGTGTTGTAATTATTTTTGCTTTCTTTAAAGAAAAATATCCCATAAAAAATCTAAATATCCTAAAAAGTGTTTTTTGATATTTTAAAATAACATGTGGAATATCATGGTTTGTTAAAATATATTTTTTTTTTGATTTTTCTGCTGCAAAAGCATATTCATATATCCAGTTAGCATGAACTAGATCTGGATTATCTATTTCTATAGCTTGTGCAAGATATTTAACTTCTTTGCGATAAAGTAATCCTCTTAGACGAAATAAACTCTTTCTTAAAGGGCAGAAATAAAGTTTTAAATTTTTATTTTTGGAAATTATTACTTTATTATTAGCTATATCTTCCGATAGGGAAATAACAGAAACAGTATGGCCATATTCAACCAAACTTAATGCTAAATTTGAAAGATGAGAAGGGCCGTGACCTTTAGGTAAATTTTTTTTATCTTTTTTTTTTATTAATGAATAAAAATCTTTAGAGGTAACTGGACCTAAAATTGCTATTTTCATATTATTTTACCAAAAATTATTATTCTCTACCAGATGTGATTTTTGTGGCGTCTCTTTTTTAATTGGACGTGTCCAGTGCTCATTAAAAAGTTTAAGATAAAAACCATTTGCTTGTTTTGGGTTTTCCCAGCGTTTGCCAATAATACCAAATAAAATTTGTAAAACACCCGCTAAGTGAAAACCTTTCTTTCCCATCCGTTTTGCATGTGCAGCTAAGTGTAATCCATAAGCACCACATCCAATTAGAGCTATATCGTAGTCAATTTTGTTCATCTCATTTTTCATATATTCTAATGCTTCAAACCAATCACTAAAATCAGATTTTTCACCTGCAACAGTTTGAACTGCTTTGATAGTTTTAAGCTCAAATTTAGGTAGCAAATTATTTTTAAAAAGCAATTCTCTTTTTTCATATTGTTTTCGAATTGATTCTTCAAATGGATGGACAACTAATACTTTTTTCCCTTCCAAAGCTTTACTCCACGGTTTGCTTGAAAAAAAAGGTTCTAAATATTCAAATTTAACTTTTTGAGCACTTTTAAGTTCATTTTCACATAAACCTTTATCATTGAACCAGGTGCCAAGTATGTCAATTTCTGGCAAATCCGAGATAACTAATTTACAATATTTTTCAACTAATGGAATTTCAATTGGAAAAAAACCTGACCAAAGATTAAAATTTTTTAAGATATTTTTATTCCACCACCAAGGACTAGATTTATTAGTAATAAAATTAAAAGTAGATCGGTTATTGGAATTTATTCCAATGTAATTTCTTAGAACAGACGACTCAGTTGCCCCAATTCTAGAAATCATACAAGGTTTATTAGAAATCAAAAATTTATAAATTTTCTCAGAAACCTCATTAGCTTCATCAGGATTTAAAATAAATGATTCTCGTTTTATCGGAAAAAAAATTAAATAAATTCCTTTTAAAACTTTAAGAATAAAATAATAAAAATTCATAAATTTTAATAAAAAAATATATTTGTTATTTTAATTTAAACTTACTTTTATAATTAAATTTTTCATCTATAAATATCGGATCAGCACTTATCGGACCTCCTGGCAGTAGAGTAATTATTTGTTTACTAAATTTTTTTCTTACAATGTCTGTATGTCTGCAACTCTTTCCAATTATATTTACTTTAAAATTAACTTTTTGCCAGTTTTTATAAGCATCATTATTGTTTTTTTTACACAAAATTCTATAAATGATAATATCATCAAGTGCTTCTATTTTAATACTTTTAGTATAGTGTCTTGGAAGTTGTAATATTGTAAAACCAACTAATTCTTTATCATTTAGGTAATTTATATATTTTCTATCATTAAAAATGTATGAACCAGGTTGATAATTAAAGAAAACAGAAGGATATGCTTCAGTTACTTTTTTTTCCCATTCTTTATCCTCAATTTTCTTCTTATAAAAAAAATTTTTAAATGTTTTTAAAACTTTATGTGGAAATATTTGTTTTTTATGTGAGTGATATCCCCAACTAAAAATTAATATAAATGCTATTAAAAAAAATAAGATATTTTTTAACTTCATGAATTTTTTAAATATATTTACAACTTTTAATTGATAATAAAATTAATTAAAATCATTTTCTTTCTTTTTGAGATATAAATAAAGCTTACAGATTCATAAAATATGGAAAATCTTTTTTCCCTTGCCCCAAGCTCAAAAAACGTAGAAATATTATTGGCTATATCTTTGACATTAATAAGTGGACTTTCTCTTAGAATATCTCTTTCATTAATAGGCCAAAAATGGATCAATACTTTTCATCATACCTTATCTTATATACTTCTCCCTGCAATAACTTTGGTTATTACAAAAGTTATCAGTGGAAATTTGGCGTTATCTTTAGGAATGATAGGAGCTCTTTCAATTGTTAGATTCAGAAACCCAGTAAAAAACCCTTTTGAACTTGTAATGTTTTTTGCATTGATAACTATTGGAATATCAATGGCAGTAAATTGGAAATGGGGAATTTTGCTTACAGTGGTAATTATATTAACAATTATGCTTGCAAAATTAATTGAAAAAGTAGGTATTTATTTTGGATACGATATTTATTCTTTATCTTTTGAAGAAGGATTGTCATTAAATTTATTGGAAGTTTTTTCTAAAATAAAATTAAGTGATCTTGAAATGAATAAATATTTATTGCAAACATCTTTTGTAAATGAGAAGGAAAAAAAATATTATTATAGATTAGGAAGTAGAAATAGAGAGGAAATAACTAGATTAAAATCTGAACTCGAGGAAAATGATCAGATTATTAATATTGATATAAGACTAAACTAATGAAAAATTTTTTTTCATTAAAAATATCTATTTGCTTAATTTTTTTTTATTTTTCAGCCAATTCGTTATTTGCTCAAAATAATAATTATGGAATTAAAAATTTTTGTGAGCAAGTTTCCGTTGAGGATTTATTAATTAAAAAAATAAAAATAAGTAATATTGAAGTTAAAATAAAAAATCAAAGAAAATGGAATAAGAATGTTTTAAGAACTATTATACGCAATCAGAGTTCTGATGCTTATAATTTCGGTTTTGAAAGAGTAGACATTATAGAGCCAGAAAGAAAAAGAAAATTTAATTCAGAAATTATTTTAAATTATTCAAATAATAAAAGCTGTACATTAAAATCTAGAATTAGACTTCATGGAGATTTTTTAGATCATATAGAATTTGATGATGGTTACCCTGTTACAAGTATGCATGTTAGGCTTCAAGAGGGAAATATTAACAATATTGTAAAGTTTAAGCTTTTTTTGCCCAGATCAAGAAATTATATGAGTGAAATTTTTATATCAAATTTTTTTAAACATTTAGGATTTATTTCACCCAGAACTTCGTTAATTAAAGTAAAAATTAATGGAAAATTTTATAATTATATTTTTCAAGAACATATAGCAAAAGAATTATTGGAAAATAATAATTTTGTAGAAGGACCCCTTCTTGAAGGAGATGAGAGCTTTGTTTTAAAATTAGGAAATGATGCAAAAAGATTAGCAAGAATTACTAATTCCTCTTGGGCAAATAAAGGCAAGGATGAACTCAAACAGAGTATTGCTGCAATCAGTTACCTTAACAATATTGCTCTTAAAAGTAATTTTTATAAATTAAAAAATCCCGAATTAGATCTAATAGAAGATATTATTTATGATCCAGATATTTTGCTTAATCATCATCATAAAATGAAAAGAAATTTTTTAGCATATGAATCATTCATGTATGCTTTAGATGCAACACATGGATTAGCATTCCAGGATAGGAGATTTTATTACGACCCTATATATGCAAGTTTTGCACCTATTTATTATGATGGAGGATCAAGATTATTCAGTCCTGATGGTTATTTTAAGCCACAATTTTATGATTTTAAGAAAGATTCAACAAATCCTTTAAATACAAAATATTCCAAAAATTTTAACAAAAAATTGAGGAGTACAAAAATGGGAGCAGTGTTTGCATTAGATTTATTTAAGAAAGTGAAAGTATTGCAACTAAAGGAAGAATTAAATGAAAGTGGTTTTAATATAAATTTAAAAGATTTAAACATTGCATTAAAACTCATTAAAGAAAGATTAGAAAACATAAAAATTTCAAAAGAATATGAAATTAAGCCTATAGATTTTGACCAACCTTACTATTCTTTTTTTAAGTATAATAAAAAAACCGAATTAATATTTTATGATGAAAAAAATAAATTATTTTACCAATGTCCAGCTAATTCAATTAATAAAAATAAATGTGTTTCACAACTTTTTACTAATCAAAGTAAAAAAATCCCAATTTATTTAGAACAAGAAAGACTAGATACACAAAATGATGAAGAACAAAATGTTTTTGTAGGAAAGAGTATAAATAATTATTTTTCTAATAACTTTGTTGAAGAAAAAAATATTACATCCTGGGAAAGATTTAATTTAGAAAATATTAATATTGTTTACTTTGGAAATATAAATTTTAAAATAGATAGAAAAAACAAAATAATATTTCTAAAAGGGAATGAGGCTTTTAATAGAGTTGTATTTTTTGATGGTGTTCTAGATGGGTGGAAAATAGAATTTGATGGAGGTGGTGAATCAAATTTTGAATTTAGTAGAAAATCAGAAGGACTAACTGGATGTATAACTTTTTTAGATGCCGAAGTGTTGGATATAGAACTTAATATAAAAAATACCAAATGTGAAGATAGTGTTAATTTCATTAGATCCAAAGGAACGATTAAAAATCTTAAAATTAATAACAGCTCTTCAGATGCATTTGACGCTGATTTTTCAGAACTTTATTTGAAAAATATTGAAATTGATAAAGCCAAAAATGACTGCCTAGATTTTTCTTTTGGAAATTATAAAATTGAAAACGCAAATATTAATAATTGTGGAGATAAAGGAATATCCTTTGGCGAGGGAACAAAAGGAAAAATAAATAAAGTTAATATAATTAATACCTCAATAGGAATAGCTTCAAAAGACTCAAGTTTTATAATAATTAATAAAATTTTGAATAAGCAATCCAATGTTTGTTTAGCTGCATATAGAAAAAAACAAGAATTTTACGGTTCTATTATATTTTATGATGAAATTAACTGTGATGCTCAAACAATGTTTTATTCAGATTCAGGCTCAATTATAAAAAAGGAAAAATTTAATGAGCTTTAGAATTGAAGAAAAATTAAATATTAAGAAAGATAATTTATATAAATTTTATAAATGGCTTAATTTAAATTCTGGATATAAAATTTATCCAGATAGAAAAATAACTTCAATTTATTTTGATAATCAAAATTTTAATATGTATCATGACTCTATCGAGGGTATCATACCTAGAAAAAAAATAAGAATAAGGAATTACGATGAGTTATCTTTTATAAATAATAAAAGTAATTTAGAAATGAAAATTACCTCTGCAGAAGGAAGGTTTAAAAAAACTGAAACTGTTAATGATTTTAATTTTAAAGTAAAATTTGGCATTTTTGACCAAAATTACGGCGTATGTAAACCTGTTGCAAAAGTGTCTTATAATAGATCCTATTTTAAAGTATTAAATTACAGAATTACATTAGATATGGATATTAATTATATTATGTATAAAGAAAATAATTCATTCTCTAAATCAATTAAAGATGAAAATATCGTTATTGAAATAAAATCACAACAAACTAACTCTGTAGAAGATATTCAAAAAAAATTTCCATTCCAAAGAATAAGATTTAGTAAATATTGTAGAGCAATAGATGTTTTGTTCTACGACAAAGCCAATCCTTATGATTTAGTTTCTTAAATTTAAATTAGAATTAACTTTTTACTCTAAACTTTATATTAGGAAGTTCATTTTCATATTTTAAATTTATAAAAGAATCTGTACCTGCAATTTTTGAGTTTGGTATTATTTTAAAATTATTATTTTTCATAAAACTATAAATTTCATTAGATTTATATCCTTCTTTAAACAGATGACCATTAACACATTCAACAGTAACAATAGCAACTTTAGATAAATTTTTACCTCCAGATTTTAATATTTGTAAATCAAAACCTTCTGCATCAATTTTTAATATTTCGACAAACTTTATATTATCAGGTATTAAGTCAATTATTTGTGCTAATGTGATTGTAGGTACTACAGTAGCGTTAGTTGTTTCGAATGCAGAATCTAATAATGATGATGTACCTAATTTATCATGACCATAAAATTTAGCAAAACCTTCATAAGGAGCAAGTGCAACGGGTAAAAAAAATATTTTTTCACCTAGATCTTTTGTATATTTTGGCAGAGCCTCGATATGATTTCTATAATTAAAAAAGTGTAATCCTTTCACTAACAGCCAAGAGTCTATATTAGGTTCAACGCCAATTACTATTGAGTCTTTAGGATTTTCATTTAAATATTTTATTGAATTTCCCCAATCAACTGAGGTTCCAACATCTATCATAATTTTTTTAGTATTTGGAGGTATAACTAATTTATTATTTTCATCAATTTCAAAAAGTGGCAATTTAACTCCAAAAAAATTTTTTTCCCCATGCTTTATTTTGAAGGAATTTTCACTTTTTCCTTGAACTTCCATTAAGTCAAAGAAACCTTTTTTTTGTTTTGAAAAAGTAAGAGAAAAAAAAGTTTTCAATCTAAATATTAATTGTTTAAAAAATTTACCTTCTTTTAAAAGTTCAATAGTTCTTTTTATATAAAACATATTTTAATTTACACCTAATATATTTTTATAATTGTTTTTATCTATAAATAAAAAATTACTTGATTTAGGAGTAGTTAGATTTTGTAGATTTATATTTTGTAAATTATCTTGAATATCAAAGCAAAGGTAACCATTATCAAAAAAATGTTTAAATGTATTCATATAATCAGGATTATCTGCATAAAGATCATATATAATTTCTATAATCCAAATAGGTTTTTTTTCCATTTTAATGAAACTTAATGCACCATCTAAGACTTTTTTTTCAAAACCTTCTACATCTATAAGAAAAAGAATTTGTTGATTTTTAAAATTTGATGCATCTAAAATTTTTTCCATTTTAGAAGTATAAACTATATCAGTGCTTTTAGTTTCAGACATCCAGCCTTTTACCAAAGATGCAGTTTCAGAAAGACCATAAATTTCCTTATATTCTGTTCGATCTCCTAGAGCCATAGGAAATACTTCAATATTTTTATCAAAATTATTTATTTTAATATTTTTATATAGCAGTCTTAAATTTGTATAGATTGGTTCAAAGGCTATAGTTTGAATCCCTTCATTTAATGCTAAACAGCAATAATAACCATAATTGGCACCAACATTAATAAAACAATCATTTTTTTTAATAATTTTTAAAAATAATTTTTTTATATCTTTTTCATAATTAGAATTTTTTATGTTTTTGTTACCTATAAATTTAAAAGAATTATTAATACTTGAATTAACATTGAAAGGTTTTTTGAATATTTTTATATAATCCCTAAGCAATTTGTATATATTTATTAAAATATATAAATTAGCTTTTAAAAGAATTATTTTAAAAATTTTTTTCATTTAAACATTAGATAAATTTTATTTTAATTATCTAAAAGTATCCAGTTTTTTTTATTTTTTGGATATTTATGCCAAAATCTTTTTGGACTTAATTTAATTCCTTTGTTTATTAAGCCTGCTTTATAAGAAAAAGAGCTTTTGCTAGTTATTAATAAATCAGCATAAATAAAATGTAGAAAAGTTATATATTGATTTAAATTACAGCAGAATTTAACATTATTAAATTTTTTAAGTTTTGAAAAAGATTTCATATAATATTCAGAAAAAATATAAATTTTTTTTTGTTTTTTTGTACTTATAATTGATAAACTTTTATTTATAGCTTTAATAAAATATTCTATATTCAAATTTCTTTGCTCTAAAGTTTTTTTACTATTTAAAATATCTCCTGCTCTTATATGTACAGCAATATTAAAAAAATTTTTTTTATAAATTAATTTATCCTTTTTTCTTTGTGGAGATAAAAAAAATTTTTTTTGTAAAATATGTGCTACTTCGTACTGTGCAGCATATCCTTGATCAATTTCTAAAAAAAAAATAACTTTTTCATCACTATAAGATTTTATAATTTTTTTAATTTTTGATATTTGGTTTGTATTATTTTCTTCAAACCTTGGAAGTTGTACTTTTTTATATCCTATTTCTATTAGTTTATTAGAAGCAACTGAATCAGAGTTGATATCTAATGTTTTTTCCCATTTTTTATCTGGGAAAGGAGTATGAACGTGAGCTAGGTTAAATTTTTTTGAGTAAAATAAAGCAGAATTATAATTTGCTAGTTGATGTCCTATTCGTGCTCCATAATTAACTTTTGTTGATAAAAAATTTTTTTTAGATTTATTTATTTTTTTTTTTTGAAAAAAATAAAGAGTGCCAATAACTTTTATATATAAAGTAATAAATCCACGTATTAAGAAATACTCTTAAAACTATAAATACTTTCAATCTATATTTAATTTTTTTTAACATTATATTTTTTTATTCTAAATTTTGCTAAGATCAATTATCTGATCACAACTTTCTAAAGTTGATAAACGATGAGCTATAAAAATAATTGTAATTTCTTTATTAAGGTTATTTATAGAATGCATTATTCTAGACTCTGTTTCAGTATCAAGTTGATTTGTAGCTTCATCGAAAAGTATAACTTTGGCATTTCTGTATAATGCTCTAGCAATACCTATTCTTTGTCGTTGACCACCTGACAATCTGACACCTCTTTCACCAACTTTTTCATTATATTTTTTTGGGATACTATCTACAAAGTCATGTATATGAGCTTGTTTAGCTGCATTTTTAACTTTTTCTAAGTTTATCTTATTTGGTTCAATTCCAATTGCAATATTTTCTGCAATTGTAACATCATTTAAAAAAATATTTTGGGGTATAACCGAAATATTTTCCTGCCAGGCTCTTATATTTTGATTATTAATTTTTTGATTATCCACAATTAATTGTCCTTGAGATGGTTCTAATAAACCTATTATAATATTTCCTAATGTGCTCTTACCGCTACCTGTAGTACCTTTTATCCCTACTTTATTTCCTTTATTGATTTCTAAATTTATATTTTGTAGTAACCAATTTTTATTATTATTATAAGAAAAATAAATATTTTTTAATATTATTGATTTTTCAAGGGAAATTTTTTTAGATTTTAAATCTTCTGCTTTTTTTATTTCAGATTTTTCCAAAAGCCCCAGTGCATCTTTAATAAGAACTTGGTTTGCCCTCATACTTGCCAAAGAACTATGAACTCGATTAATTAATGGTAAAATTTTTTGAGCACCCAATCCTAATGCAGCTAGTATAGTTAAGCTATCTGTTACTTCACTTTCAACTTGATTAAAAAATAATATTAAAATAGCAAAACATATTAAAGATATATATTCTAAATATATACGTGGAGATTCTTGGATATTTTTATTGTAGATCATGCTGTCTGCTATTTCATAGGAAGACTTGTTAAATTTGGAAGTAAAAATATTATGTAATTGGTAGACTATAATTTCTCCAATATAACCTACTGAGTCTTGAAATATATTTATAATTGTATCTTGGTTTCTTGATATTTTTTCACTATTTTTTATTATTTTTTTTTTATTTATTAAAGCAATGAAAATAAAAAAAGTAATTATAATTAATGTAATTGAGATAATAACCATAGGTTTAATCAAAATTAGCATGCTAAGAACAAATAAAATTACCATAAATGATCCTAAAATATGAATAAAGCCATTGATAAATAAAGCTATAGCTTGTGTTTTTTGTACCAGATTGCTCATCACAATATTTGAGTTTTGTTCTAAATGATAACCAAAAGACTGTTTAATATTGTAGTCAAAAATTTTTACTTTTAAATCTGCTTCTGTTAGTGCTGTAATTTTGTTAGAAAGATATACAAACATTAATTTAATAAAAGCACTTAATAAAATTAAAAAAATAAAAATTAAAGTTACAAATAAAAAAAGTTCATCGCTATTTTTTATTTCAAAAAAATTAACAAATAAATTTAACCATTGATTTGAATAAAATATATCAGGATTTAAAAATACTCCTATGAAAGGTATTATAGAAGCTAAACTAATTGCCTCAGCAAAAGACAATGAAACCATTAATAAAAATAAAAGAAATAATTGCTGTTTTCTTTTTGAGCTTATATGTAATTTTAATCTGTCTAATAAATTTAATAAACCACCATCATTTTTTAAATATTTTTCAAGCATTATTCAATTGATATAAATTTAATTTTTTTAAAAAAATTTTTAATATAATAGTATAAATTTATAAAGTTATCTCTGAAAAATTCTGTAAATTTTAGCTAATTTGTTTGGTAGTTCTTATAGTTAATTTAAAAAAACCTAAATAACGAATCAACGAAGTAAATAAATTATTAAGTTATAATTTTTGTCTAAATTTTTACATTTTTCTGATAATAATTTTTATGAAATTTTTAAATAATAATATATATCTAAACTATATGATTTTAAGATTAATTTTAATGCTTTTATTAATTTCAGGTTGTTATAATTCTACAGGATTTAAAAGTGAACCAAATGCAGCTGGCAAAAAAACTAATCCAAAAAAAATAGGATTACAACAAAATGGAGTTACGTTAAAATTTTATAATTTAAATAAAATCAACCCTGTATCTCTTCCTAAATTTGAAGATATAAAAAAAAAGAAAGATAAAAAATTAACTGAATTATTAACGCAGGATAATAAGTATTATTATTCTATTGGTCCAGGAGATATTATAAATATATCTATCACTGATATTGATGATATTGATGGCTCTTATACTATTAGCCCATCTGGGGATGTAACCATTCCATATGTTGGTCAAGTTTTAGTAAATGATAAAACAAAAGAAGAAGCTCAAGCTTTTATAAATGAAGTTTTAAAAACCTATTATCAAGAACCAGAAACTATTGTTAAGATAGAACAATATAATAGTGCTTATGTATATATTACAGGAGCAATAAATCGTCCATTATCAATATTACTTTCAGAGCAACCATTAAAAATATTAGATGCTTTGATAAAAGCAGGATATGTCAAGGATCAAAAAAGCTACATAAAAACTGCGCTACTAAGAAGAGGAACTGAAGTTTTTGAAATAGATCTTTATGAATTATTAAATAAGAATAATACTGATTTAGATATTTATTTAAGGAAAGATGATGTTCTTCATGTTTCAGAATCTGATACAGATCAAGCTTATGCTTTCGGTGAGTTTACAACTTCTGGACCAATTTCAGTTTACAAGGATTTAACTTTAACTGAATTATTAGCAACAAAAGGAATTAATAAAGCAACTGCAAAAACAAAAAATATATATGTGCTTAGAGAAGATTTAACAAAATTTTTACATGTTGATATATTTACAATAAATCTTAATAATCCAGCAGCATTTATTGCAGCAAATAATTTTTATATATTACCTGACGATATAGTATTTATACCTTCAACAAATCTTGTAAAATGGAATAATGTAATAAGTCTTTTAACACCATCTGAAACTTTATTTAAAACTTATAAACCTTATATAGCGGAGCAAGATGATTGGTATATTATAAGTGATAACGAAAATATAATTAGTGGTGATTAGGGGTTTTTAATTCTAAAATTAATTAAACCAATAGATAAAATAGATATTAACAAGATCATTATTCCAGGGGCATGTAAAGAAAAATCTACCAAACTCTGAATGAAAAGAGTTATTAGTAATAGTAAAAATAAAACAAATCTAGCAAATTGTGTTTTTTCATTAATATTTTTTTTTATAATATTAAAATAAGTTATATATATAAAAAATAATATTATAACACCTAGCACTCCAATTTCTCCCAATAATTCTATTCCATCATTATGAGCGTGTTCAGCTAATATATTTGTACTTAAACTTTCTGGCACTATATAAAAAATTTTAAATATTTGGCTAAAAGCACCACTGCCATATCCAAACAACCAAAATCTTTTAAATTGATCTAAACCAAATGCTTGTAAATCAATTCTGATTACTTCATTTGCAATCGAGGACCCAGCTATTCGTTCAATTATTTTGGCATTACCAAAAAATAAGGCCATAATTAAAACATCAAATATTAAGATAAATATAATTACACTTGATAGAGGATTGATATATTTTTTAAATGATATTTTCGAGTAAAACAAAAAAGAAAACAAGATCAAAATATAGCTAATATTTACAGCCCTTGACCAAGTTGTTAAAATACCAATACTTAAAAATATTATAAAAATTCTAACAAATATGATTCTGCTTTTAATTTGTTCTAAAAAATTTAAATTTTGTATTTGATTTTTATGAAAAAAAACTACTATGTAATAAAGTCCTGAAAAAGCACATAAAAACAAAAAAGTACCAAATACTGATCTATTAACAAAAATCCCTGTTGTTGCATTAAGATAGTGAATTTTTTCAATTAAGAAATTAGATGGATTACCTATTAGCATCCAATAAGTTGCAAAAATCGCATGACAGAATCCTAAAATACATAAAAAATATAAAAACTTCATTAAATATTTACTTCTATTAAATAAAGCTGGAAAAGTTAAAAAAATTATAAAAAAATTAATACAATTTAAAATTCCAAAAAAGGAGTTGCTTGGATCAACACTTAATGACCATAATTTTTTATCTATTTTTATAGAAGAATATAAATCATAATTATTAGGGGATATAATTTCAATTAAATTTAAAGGCAGAGGTATGATTTGAAAAATTAAATAATTTATATATATAAAAAAAAATAAAAAAGAAATTTTTGTTTTGTAAATAATTATTTTTTATTTTTTCGAATACTTCGTTATTATTTAAACAAAATAAAAAAAAAATAACAAAACAAATTGATGAGATTTGAATAATTATCGAATTAATACCTGCATTAATACTTACCATGATAGCTATGATAATTAAAAATAAATTTTGGAGGGTTTTTTTATTTAAGAGCATTTAAGTGCAAATATTATTTGTAGGAGACACACATGTGGAGTCTTGTGAAATATCAATAGAAAAGCTTGCGTTATTTGTTTGATTATTAGGAATAGTAGCAGTAAATGAAAAAGTGTATGTAGCAGCGGTATATAATCTTGGAGCTATACCTGAAATTGTATTTCCAGTAACTACGATACCAGAACGGCTACCGTCAAGACCAAAAGCATTTTGACTGTTTGTAGCAGTAAAAGTATAGGTTACATCTGAACCTTGAGTTGCAGTAGCATTAACTGTTTCATTTATTGTATCTCCTGCATCGAATGTTCCTAAAGTTCCTTCTGGCGTTGTGAAATTTACTGTCTCAGTTCCACCACTAGCATCTACTTGGGGCAAAGTAACTATCAAATCTTCATTATTACCTTCCATATCAGTTGCTACGAAAGTAATAGTAGTTGATGTTGCGCTTTGCGTAGTTGGAGTTCCACTAACTACTCCAGCTGCAAGAGTTAATCCAGGTGGTAAAGTTCCAGTATAACTATAAGTAATAGGTTCCATGCTTCCTGTTGCATCAAGAGTTACAGAAGAAATTGGATCATTCACTGTTAAAGTTGAAGGAAAATCTGTATCTAGTGTAATC
>MDTG01008225.1_pt1 | contig 29596 bp, 20 predicted proteins | sample 811421 | NCBI WGS metagenome assembly MDTG01 (sample SAMN05326645, study PRJNA326480) | marine metagenome | isolation source: seawater | place: Pacific Ocean: South East | collected 2011 | reverse complement strand
GCGGCGAGGGTCGGGCTGGGCGAGGGAGAGGTCGCGCCGCGGCGCAGCTTGATCGCCACGCCCAGCGCCACCACGGCGCCGATCACCAGCACCGTCGCCAGCCCGACCAGGGCCGCGGGTGGCCCCTTGGGCGGCGGGGAGGCGAAGCGCCCGCTGGCGCTGCTGGCGTGGCTGGGCTGCTCGCCGCGGACGAAGGACTCGAGGTCCTCGGCGAAGGCCTCGGCGCTGAGGTAGCGCTCGTCGGGGAGGAAGGCCAGGGCCACCTCTACGATCCGCTCGAGGTCCTCGGGGCAGGCGGTGAACGAGCTGGGCGGCGGCGGGAGGCCGGCGCGCTGCGCGGCGGCCAGCTCGTTCAGGTTGCCGCCCTCGTAGGGGCGGCGCCCCGTGATCAGCTGGTAGAGGATCACGCCCAGCGCGTAGACGTCGACCCGGTGGTCGGCTGGCTGGCCGCGGACCTGCTCGGGCGCCATGTAGAAGGGGCTGCCCACGACCTCGCCGGTGCGAGTCAGGCGCTGGGCCAGGCCCTGGTCCTTGGCGAGGCCGAAGTCGGTGATCCGCGGGCGCCCGTGCTCGATCATGACGTTGGCGGGCTTGAGGTCGCGGTGCACGATCCGCTGGCGGTGCGCGACGTGCACGGTCCGCGCCAGCTGGGCGACCAGGGTCGCGGCCTCCTTGGGGTCGAGGCGGCCCCCGCGGCTGGCGAGGTGCTCCTTGAGGCTGGGGCCCGACACGTACTCCATCACGTAGTAGTGCTTGTCGCCCTCCTGGCCGACGTCGAACACCCCCACGATCCCGGGGTCCTCGAGCTTGCTCGCCAGGCGCGCCTCGAGCTGGAAGCGCTTGAGGTCCTCGAGCTCGACCTTGCGCGCGTCCATGACCTTGATCGCGAAGCGGCGCGGGAGGTTGGAGCGTCGGGCCTTGTAGACGACCCCGAAGCTGCCGCGGCCGAGCTCCTCCTCGAGCACGTAGTCGCCCATGCGCTCGACGCTGCCCTGGTCCGAGGCGGCCGGGACGGCGCCCGTGCCCGAGGGATAGCGCTCGCCGGCGAAGGGCGGGAGGGCCGGCCCCTGGCCGCTGCCCAGGGCGGCGTGCTGGCCGCTGATCTTGTGGCCGGGGACCGCGGGGGTCAGGCCCTGCGCGCCGCAGCGCGGGCAGCGCAGCTCGCCCGCCGCCGGCAGGTCACGCAGCTTGCTCGCTCCGCGGCAGCTGCGGCAGATCAGCGGCGTGCGCTGGGCCTCCTGCTCGAGGCGCTGCGCGTTCTCGGGGGTGATCGCGCCGCAGCGGACGAGGGCCTCGAGCCAGGCTTCGCCGGGAATCCGAGACACGAGGGCCGCGTCGGGGCTCAGATAGCCCCGGGTCGCCCCCAGCTGGAGCAGCGCCTGCTCGCGAGGATCGAGCACGTCCTCCCCTTCCGGGTTCCCATTCAACAATGTTTGGCCGCCGATGGGGCGCTAGCCGAGCTCGTCCTCCGGGACGAGCAGGGGCAGCTCGTCGTCGAAGCGCTCGGCGAAGGCGTCGCGCAGGCGCTCGAGCTCGCCCGGGAAGCGGCCGCGCTCGCCGGCCGCGAAGCAGCCGATCGCGTGGCGCACCCGCTCGGCGTCACCGCCGAGGACGAGCTGGACCCAGGCGAAGCAGGCCCAGTCCATGGCCCCGCCGTAGCGCTCGAGGCGCTCGTCGTAGTAGTCGCTCCAGCCGGCCAGAGTCGCGTAGCGGAGGCAGAGGGTCTCGAGGTGCCCGACGAGGTGCGCCTGGGTCCGCGCCAGGGCGTCGGCCTCGTCCCAGCCCTCGATCCGCGGCTCCTTCAGGAGGGTCTCCAGCCGGAAGCTGAAGCCGAGCCCCGCGTCGCAGTGCGTGATCTCGGGCGGATCCGAGACGCTCAGCTCGGGCAGGGCCAGGGTCGTCAGCTCGGGGCAGAGGAAGCCGACCTCGACCGTCAACCGCCCCGTGTCGTAGCGGTAGGGCGCCACGATCTGGGTCACACGCTCAGCGTCCGAGCGGCGCAGGAAGCTGGCGCGCTCGGTCTCGGCGAAGCCGAGGGGCGTCAGGAGCTCGCGCAAGGACTCGATCACGTCGGGTCGGCTACTCCGCCGCCAGGAAGGGATAGCGGTAGTCGGTCGGCGGCGCGAAGGTCTCCTTGATCGAGCGAGGGCTGACCCAGCGGATCAGGTTCAGCCAGCTGCCGGCCTTGTCGTTGGTGCCCGAGGCCCGCGCGCCGCCGAAGGGCTGCTGGCCGACCACCGCGCCGGTCGGCTTGTCGTTGACGTAGAAGTTGCCGGCCGCGTTGACCAGCGCGCGGCTGGCCTCTTCGACCGCGTAGCGGCAGGTCGAGAACACCGCGCCCGTGAGCGCGTAGGGGCTGGTCTGGTCGACCAGCTTCAGGGTCTGCTCCCACTCGGCGTCGGGGTAGACGTAGATCGTCAGGACCGGGCCGAAGATCTCCTCGCGCATGGTGAGGAAGTCGGGCGTCTTGGCCTGGATCACGGTCGGCTGAATGAACCAGCCCGTCGAGCGGTCGCACTCGCCGCCCAGGATCACCTCGGCGTCGGCGCTGTCCTTGGCCTGCTGGATGTAGCCCTCGATCTTGCTGAAGGCGCGCTCGTCGATCACGGCGTTGACGAAGTTGCGGAAGTCGAGCGGGCTGCCCATGCGGATCGAGCTCAGGTCGCGCTCGAGGCCGGCCTTGACCTCGGCCCACATGGACTCGGGGACGTAGGCCCGGCTGGCGGCCGAGCACTTCTGGCCCTGGTATTCGAAGGCGCCGCGGGTCAGGGCGGTGATCACGGCGGGCACGTCGGCGCTCGGGTGGACCACGACGAAGTCCTTGCCGCCGGTCTCGCCCACGATCCGGGGGTAGCTCTTGTAGCGCTCGATGTTCCCGCCGATCTCGCGGTTGAGGTGCTGGAAGGTCGCGGTGCTGCCGGTGAAGTGCAGCGCGGCCAGCTGGGGGTGCGCCAGGGCCGTGTCGCCGATCGGGCGCGGGTCGCCCCCGTCGACGACCATGTTGATCACGCCCTTGGGGATCCCCGCCGCCTCGAAGAGCTGGACCAGCTCGTAGGCCGAGCGCATTTGGGTGAGCGAGGGCTTCCACACGCACACGTTGCCCATCAGCGCGGGCGCGGTCGGGAGGTTGGCCGCGATCGAGGTGAAGTTGAAGGGCGAGACGCAGAACACGAAGCCCTCGAGCGCGCGCAGCTCGCTGCGGTTCCACATGCTGTTGGGCGAGCGCGGCGGCTGATCGCGGTAGAGCTGCTCGGCGTAGTAGCAGTTGAAGCGCCAGAAGTCGATCAGCTCGCAGGCGGCGTCGATCTCGGCCTGGAAGGCGTTCTTGGACTGGCCGAGCATCGTCGAGGCGTTGAGGCGCTGCCGCCAGGGGCCGGCCAGGAGCTCAGAGCAGCGGCGGAACACGGCGGCCCGCTCCTGCCAGGGGAGCGCGGCCCACTCGGCGCGGGCGGCCAGGGCGGCCTCGATCGCGGCCTGGGTCTCCTTGGCGCCGCCGGTGTGGACCTTGGCGAGCACCAGCGAGTGGTCGTGGGGGGCGGTGACCTCGACCACGTTCCCCGTGCGGACCTCCTCGCCGTTGATCCAGAGCGGGATCTCGACCGGGTTGGCGACCATCTCGGCCAGGGTCTCCTTGAGCGCAGCGCGCTCGGGGCTCCCGGGCGCGTAGGAGAGCACCGGCTCGTTGGGGGGCAGGGGCAGGCGGGGGATCGAGTTGCTCATGGGTCCTCCTGGAGGGGCGTCACGTTACGAGAACCCCGCAGCGGGCTCCAGGGGGCGGGGCAGACAGCGTTACACGGGCCCTGGGTGTGCTGGAACGCCCTGAGAACGGCGCTGTCAGGGCGACCCACAAGCGGGCGGAGCGCGGGCGCAAGTCCTTTGGCCTTGGTCAGGGAGGCAGGCACGGAGGTCGCGCAGAGCTGAGGAGAGAAGGAGGTCGTCATGACCCTCACCGCTGCTCACCCCACGTCTGCCCGCGTCGCCTGCTCTGGCTGCGAGCGCACCCACCGCTGGAAGCCCGAGCGCGCCGGCAAGAAGGCCCGCTGCAAGTGCGGCGGCGTGCTGCGCTTCCCCCGCGAGGACCCCAGCCGCGCCCGCGAGCCCGAGGAGTTCCAGCTCGTCGACCTGCCCGCCGCTCCAGTCCGGCGGGCCGAGCCCAAGCCCGTGCGCCGCACGCCGCTCCGGCCTCGCGAGGCGAGCGTCGAGCAGGAGGTCGACCGCGAGACCCTCCGGGCCGCGGCGCTGGCCGGCGTCGGGACCCTGCTGGTCCTGGTCGGCTTGCTCCGTCTGCAGGCGGGCTTCAGCGAGGCCCTCGTCCTGACCCTCGCGACCGCGCTCCTGGGCACCGGCTGCAGTGTGATCACCGCGCTGGTCGTCGGCAGCACCCTCTTCAACAGCTCCTTCGGCGCGCTCAGGCCGGCGCTCTTCAAGTTCGTGGCCGTGACCATGGTCCCGACCGCGATCTACCTCTTGCTGGGCAGCTTCGGCGTCGGCGGCGCGCTCGTGGGCGGGCTCGTGGCCTCGATCGCCTACTGGGTCCTCTTGATCGCGCTCTTCCAGCTGCGTTTCCTCGAGGCCTTCGTGTTCACGGTCTGCTACCGGATCGTGGAGCGCACGGTCCTGGTCGCGATCCTGGCCAAGCTCGCCAGCCTCTGAGCGCGCCCCCGCCCCGAGCGATAGACTCGGGGCGGGAGGACCCATGAGCAGCTTCGCGCGCTGGCGACCTCACCCCTGGCACGGGTTGAGCGCTGGACCCGACGCGCCCCGAGTGGTGCAGGCTTTCATCGAGATCACGCCCTTCGACGCGGTCAAATACGAGGTCGACAAGGAGTCGGGCTACCTGCGGGTCGATCGCCCGCAGCGCTACTCGAGTCAGGTGCCGGCCCTCTACGGCTTCGTGCCGCAGACCTACTGCGCCGAGCGGGTGCGCGCCCTCTCGCCCCAGTCCGAGCGCGGCGACGGCGACCCGCTCGATATCTGCGTGCTGAGCGAGCGCCCGATCGCGCGCCCGGAGGTGATCCTCAACGCGCGCGTGATCGGCGGGATCCGCATGATCGACGGGGGCGAGGCGGACGACAAGGTGATCGCCGTGCTCGAGAACGACCCGGTCTTCGGCGGGGTGGACGACATCGCGCAGGCGCCCGAGACCTTGATCGAGCGCCTGCGCCACTACTTCCTCACCTACAAGCTCGCGCCCAGCGGCGAGCAGAAGATCAGCTTCGACGGGACCTACGGCGCCAAGGAGGCCCAGGCGGTGGTGGTCGCCTCCATGGACGACTACGCCGAGCACTTCAGCCGCCTGAGCCCGTGAAGCGCTCGACCCTGCTGCTCGGCCTGTCGGCGCTGCTCGCCCTGGCGGGCTCGGCGTCCTCGGCCCCCAAGAGCCCGATCCGCGACGCCGAGAAGCTGCTCAAGCGGCTGCGCGTCGCCGAGAAGGGCCTGGTCAAGGACCACATTCGCCTGGCCAAGGACATGGAGAAGGAGCAGCGGGCCTACGAGATGTGGGTCTCGCTCAAGTTCGCCGAGCGCCTCGAGCCCGACCACCACCGGGTCAAGCGCCTGCTCCCCGACGTGGAGCCGGTCCAGCCGGACAAGCTGCACCCCGAGTTCCTCCAGGGGCACTCCAAGCTGGTCCTGACCGCGCGCACGGACTTCTATCAGGTCCTCGACCGCGGCGTGCGCGGCAAGCTCACGCCCGCCGACCTCGCGCCCGTCGCGCGGCGCCTGCTCCACTACGACCCCGACCACCGGATCGCCCGCTCGGTGCTCGGCTTCGGCGGCACGCCGGGGCGCTGGGTGACCCCGCGCGAGGTCGCGATCCAGAAGCGCTACGCCTTCGCGCTGAGCAAGGTCCCGCACCCCAAGCCCGTCGAGAAGCACCCCTTCCCCAAGCTGGAGGCCGCGCTCGGCTTCGGGCTCCAGGTCTATCAGGGGCGCCACTGCTGGGTGGCGGGCGTCGCGGGCAAGAAGGGCACCCCTCCGGGTCACCTGATCACCATGGCCAAGGCGGCCGAGGTGACCTACGCGGCCATGCACGCCGACCTGTGCGGGCTCAAGAACAGCGTGTTCGGCGGCACCGGGGCTCCGCCCGAGGGGGTCGACACGGGCAAGTTCCGCCCGCCCCTGCTGCTGATGCTGACCAACAAGGCGCAGCACCAGCGCTTCCTCGACGCGGTCGTCAGCGACGAGGCGCTCAAGATCACGGGGCGCCAGCTGGCCTTCGTCTCGACCTGGTGGAAGCCCGAGTCGGTGAGCGTGTGCGACAACCGGCTCGCCGGGAAGCACCTGCGCGAGTGGCCCGCCCAGCGCATGGCCTACCAGGTGCTCAACCAGCGCTTCGGCTTCCGCCGTCCGACCTACCTGGTCCAGGGCCTGGCGCGCTACTACTCGGCCCACGTCTCGGGGCAGGCCATGATCCGCACGGTGCCCCTCGGCAGCCAGTCGCGCGAGACGGCCATGATGAAGGCCGGCGACTACGCCCAGCTGCGCGCCCTGGCCCGCTGGGCGGTCGACCACTTCCAGGTCGACCCGCCCGCCACCCTGGGCCTGTTCAAGACGCTCAACTCGATGCGCCGCCCCGACAACGCGCTCGCGACGGCCTTCGTGGACTTCCTCCTGGCCGAGCGCCGCGACCAGCTGATCAAGCTCCTCGTCCAGGCCGACTCCAAGGTCCGCGACGTGGAGGCGGCCTACAAGGAGGCCTTCCCGGAGGAGCCCCAGGCCGACCTGGACCAGGTCTTCGCGGAGTGGTTCCAGGCGAACTACTGACCCAATCGTGCCCGTGCCCGTGCCCGCAACGAAGCGCCGAGGAGCGGTCGCTGAATGCGACAGCTCCCTGTGTTTGCGTTCCGGAGGTATGAACCGCCAAGGACGCCAAGAACGCCAAGGAATGCCGAATCTTGGTGCCCTTGGCGTCCTTGGCGGTTCGATCCAATCAAGCAGGAAGGAGCTGTCGCGCTCCGCGACAGCTCCTTTGGCTTTCCGGGCACGGGCACGGGCACGAGGGACTGCTAGCCCACCGCGACCATGGCCTGCAGCAGCTCGCGCACGCGCGCCGGCTCCACGCCGCCCTCGCTGAGGCGCTGGGCGCAGGGGCGGCAGAGCTTGCCCTGGGTCAGCTTGGCGACCAGCTCGACGCGCCGCTCACAGAGGTCGAACAGGCAGCCCTTGGTCTGTTCGTGCAGCAGGTCGATCGGGTTCAGGCCCGGCGCGAGCAGACCGAGCGCGTGCACGATCAGCTCGTAGGCCACGAACACGGGCAGCGGGCGGCGGGTCATGGTCGCGACCCCCGCGGTCGAGACCACGACCGTGGGCCCCGCGCCGCGCTCGCCCTCGTGGCGGTGGCTGAACCAGGAGTCGCGCAGGGCGCGGCGGGTGAGCGCCAGACGCAGCCCCGCCTCGGGTCGGGCGGCGCGCGCCTGGGCGACCAGGTCGCGCTCCTCGGCCTCGCTCAGGGGGCGGCGCCCCAGGACCTCGCGCGGCTTGACCAGGGCCAGGTGCAGGTTCAGGCGCCGGAATGGCGCCGCCAGAGCCTGGATCGCCTCGCTCGCGGCGAGGGACACGCCCTCGTCGGTCGGGACCACCGCGATCGTGCGCTCCTCGAGCCCCTCGGGCATGAAGAGCTGCAGGTGGACGACCGCCTGCTCGACCACGAGGGCCGAGCCGAGCAGCTCCGGTGAGCTGAGGCGCACGTCGTGACCGAGGGCCGGCGAGGGGTAGACCTCGCAGCGGGCCTCGAGCGCGTTGCGCAGCCAGAGCTCGAGCCCCTCGGCGCCGAGGCGGGTCGGGGTGCGGTCCTCGAGGGCGTCGAGGCCCGCCGCCTTGGCCAGCTTGCTCAGGCTGTGACGGAGCTGCTCGGGGCGGTCGAAGAGGTCGAGGCCGACCACGCGCCCGCCGATCGCGAACGCGACCCCGCGCGCGTCCTCGGGCAAGGACACGCCCGCGATCAGGCGCTCGAGGCGCGCGCCGTGGTCGGCGTAGGCCTGCTCGAGGGCCGAGGTGCTGGAGCGCGAGCCGAGCTGGAGCAGCTTGCGGTCGACCTCGGCCCACACCTCGCTCTGGTCGCTGCTGGCCTCGTTGTTCGCCGCGTAGCTGTGGGCCACGTCGCGATTCAGCTTGCGGCGCAGGGTGTTGTGGCTGGCGCTGCCCGAGCTGGCGAAGGCGCGGCTCTGGTAGCTCCAGCGGCCGCGCTCGACGCAGCTGACGGGGACCTGCTGGGCCTGGTTCGCCTCGAGCAGGACCGAGGTGTTCAGGATCCGGTTCTGCTTGGCGCCCACGAGCTGCTCACCCGCGAGCAGGAGCACCCGCGCCCCGCCCGAGTTGGTCACCTGCAGGGTCGGGACGCTCCCGCTCTGGCTGACCTCCTTGACCTCGAGCGCGCCGGCGCTGAGGGCCTCGTCCAGGGAGACCGCCTCCACCTGGCGCGGGTCGCTGCAGAAGAGCGGGAACACCTCGAGCTCTCCCACCTGGCGGGGCTCACCCACCGAGATTCGACCGATCACGTCGCGCACGTAGCCCTGCATGGGACTCCTCCTCGCTGATAGGCACGAGAAGGGGGGCGGCGCGAGTTCCTTTCAGTCGAGCTGGAGCGAGAGCAGGGAGTCGAGGTCGAGCCCTTCGAAGTGACCGTCGCCTTCGATCACGTGGACCCGCCCCTCCCAGGTCGCGATCGCGAAGAAGCGCCGCGAGGGGCTGAGGTGGATCCGGTCGGGGTCGTGATCCAGGCCCGTGTAGGCGCTCAGGGGCGCGAGGCGCAGCACACGGTCCTCCTCGCCTGGGGCGACCCCTGCGAGCTTCGCGCGGGCCCGGGCCCAGCTGAGGAGGGCGATCCCGCCCAGGACGCCGTCGCCTCCCTTGCCGCCCTCCTTGCCGAAGGTGATCCAGAGCAGGCGACCGCTGGGGTCGAACTCCAGGCCGCGGTAGGTGGTGCTCTTGCTGAAGCCGCCCTTGTCCTCGTCGCCGAAGGCCGGCAGCTCGAGCGCGAAGGCGCCGCGCTTCGTCCAGCGGCGTCCCTCCTCGTCAAGGCGCTCGTAGACCCAGGTGCTGCCGATCCCAGCGACCAGGAGGTAGCGCGAGTCGGGGGTGAACTCGGGGGTCTCGCCCTGGATCGGGGTCGCGTCCTTCTGCCAGAGGAACTCGCCGGTTTCGGCGCTGAACACGCTCAGCTCGCCCATGTCCCCGCTGCTCGCGTAGAAGCGGCCGTCCTGCGAGAAGGCGGCGTTGCGCGTGGCGCCGCGCGGGCCCCGCGAGGATCCGGGCGGCTCGGTCCACGTGCCCGCGGCGTCGAGCAGGCGGGCGCCCTGCTCCTTCCCGTAGGTCACCGCGACCCGCTCCCCCGAGGTCGCGACGGCCTGGGCCCAGTCGCCCTCCGGCATGGCGGCCTGGACTTGATAGGCCGCGTAGAACTCCTCGGTCTCACCCTGCTTGGGGAGCTCTCCGAGCTTGGCGAAGGGGAGCCGGAGCACCCGGTGATCCCGGGCTGGCTCGTGGCGGCGGTGGACGATCCAGACCTGCCCGGCGCCCGCCGCGGCCGAGAGGATCTTGGAGTCGTTGACCGTCTGAAAGGTCGTCAGGACCTCGGGCTCGCCGCCGGCGCGCCAGCTCCAGCGGCGCACCACGTTGTCCGCCCCCGCCGTGACGAGGCGCTCTTCGTCGAGGAACACCCCCTGGGTGTCGCCGCAGTCCTTGATCTCGAGGGTCGCGCGCGGCTTGCACAGCCCGTCGCGGATCGCTCGCCACACATTGCGCTCGAAGTCGGGGTCGGGGCGGAGGCGCTGCCGCTCGTCGCGCAGCCAGCTGGCCAGGGCCTCGATCGAGTCCTTCTCGAGGTCGAGGTTGCGCTTGGCCGCCTCGGCCGCCTTGTAGGCCTCGTGCCGCTCGAGGAACTCCGCGCGCGCCGCTTCGAGCGCAGCCGCGGGCACGTCGATCGTCCGCAGCGGCGGCGCGTCCCGGCCGACGAGCGCGTCGTAGCGCTGATAGCTGAGCCAGAGGTCCTCCTCGGCGGCGAGCTGCGCGAGGGCCGCCGGCCAGGCCGCGGCGCGGGCCTCGCGCGCCGCCTCTTCGCCCGGGAGCAGGCGCGCCGCCTCCTCGGCGAAGGCGCGCCGCTCCGCTACGACCTGCCAGATCCGCGCGCCGAGGAAGGCCAGCGCCCCGAGCGCCAGCGCGAGGGCCGCGCGCCGCTTGCGGCGGGCCCGGATCAGGCCGGTCGCGACCCCGGCCTTGATCCCCTTGCCGAAGAGGTAGGCCTGCAGGTCGTCGCGCAGCTCGCCGCCGGTCTGGTAGCGGTGCCCGGGGTCCTTCTCGAGGCACTTGAGCACGATCGCCTGCAGCTTCTCGTCGAGCTCGGGGCGCAGCTCAAGGGGGGGCGGCGGGTCCTCGGTCAGGACCTTCTTGATGATCCCGATCGCGTCGCTGTCGCCGAAGGGGGCCTGGCCGGTGAGCGTGGCGTAGATCGTGGCGCCCAGGCCGTAGACGTCGCTGGCCGGCCCGAAGAGGTGCTTCTCGCCGGCGGCCTGCTCGGGCGGCATGTAGGCGGGGGTGCCCAGGACCTGGCCCGTCTGGGTCAGGCTCTCCCCGTCTCGGTTGAGGTCCTTGGCCAGGCCGAAGTCAGTGATCTTGGCGAAGCCGCTGACCTCGTCGAGGAGCACGTTGGCCGGCTTGAGGTCGCGGTGCAGGATCCCCGCCTGGTGGGCGAAGGCCATCGCGTCCGCGAGCTGGAAGCCGAGCTGCGCCGCCTCGTCGATCGGGAGCGGCCCGGTGCGGTCGATCCGTTGCTTGAGCGAGTCGCCCGAGACGAGGTCCATGACCAGGTAGTGGCGCCCCGCGAAGTTGCCCATGTCGTGGACGGCGACCACGTTGTCGTGCTTGAGCTGGGCGAGGGCCTTGGCCTCGAGCTGGAAGCGCTCGACCTCGGTCGGGTCCTCGCCGCCGAGCATGACCTTGAGCGCGACCGGCTGGCGGTGGTCGGGGTGCGTCGCGACATAGACCGCGCCCATGCCGCCTCGCGCGAGCTCCTTCACGATCGCGTAGTCGTGGAGGGTCTCGCCCTCGACGGGGAGCGGGATCCGGTTCGCCTCCCCGCCGGCGCTGAGGGTCCCCACGGTGTGGCCCATGGTCGAGCCGCCGCCGAAGTCGGCCGGCGTCGGCATGCGCTGCGAGTCCGCCGCGAGCTGGGCGCTGTGGAGCGAGGCCACGGTGGCCTCGCCGTCCGCGCCGGGGGCCAAGCCAGGGGGCTGGGAGGGCGCGGGGTTCTGGTAGACGCCCGAGGCGGCCAGGCGCGCGCTGTCGAGGGAGGTGACCGTCTTCTCGCCGTCGTCTGCGCCGGGCGCCATGCGGACCGTGGCGCTGGAGGAGTCGGCCACGTTGACGTTGCCCACGCCCGAGGCCTGGCCGGGCGGGAGGCGGACCGTCGCGCCCGCGTCGAGGTGGAGCGTCGGATCGGGGGAGGTGTCGGGGGTCGGTCGCAGGTAGACGCCCGAGGCCGCCAGGGCGGCGCTGTCGAGGGAGGTGACCGTCTTCTCGGGGTCCAGCTCGGTCGGGGCGCGGAATACGCCCGAGGCGCGCATGCGCTGGCTGTCGCTCTGGGCGCGCAGGAAGACCTGGGTCAGCTCGGCGATGGCTGCGGGCGAGAGGAGGGGCTTGAGCCGGTGGAGCACCCCCGCTCCGCCAGCCAGCGCCGCCTGGATCTGGTCGGGCCGCAGGTAGCCGCGCGCCACCGCGTGCTGCAGGGTCGCGCGCTCCGCTGGGGGGAGGTGGTCCACGGACATCACTATGAATCGTCCCGGGTGGACGCGCTAGCACTCCTTCGTTTCAAGCGGCATGAAATGAAAAGGCCGAATGGGCGACACTCCGACCCGGCTGCCTCCAACTTATAGGCACTTAGGCTTTCGGTTCATGATGTGTTCTTTTCTGAAAAGAAGGAAGGAAGGCACATTTATGTTCCGCCTCGCACCCCCCCTCGCGCTCGGCGCGATCGCTTGCGTCCTCGCCGCCAGTCCCGCCCAGGCCATGTCCGACCAGGAGCTCTTCCAGCGCCTGGTCCTCGCCGAGGCCTACGGCGAGGGCGAGCTGGGCATGGCGCTCGTCGCCCGCTCGGTCCTGAACCGGATGGCCATGCTCCAGAGCGGCACGGTCTCGCCCGGCTACTACCTGGCCAAGGGCACCTCGCTCCGCCACGTGATCCTGGCCTCGCGCCAGTACGAGCCGGTCAGCAACGGCGCGATCAACAAGCCCTTCACGGCCGCGCAGTTCGCCGCCGCCGCCCGCGCGATCTCCATGGCTCAGGACACGCAGGCCCTCCAGCGCGCCCTGCTCGCCAAGGGCCAGACCGCCGCCCAGACCGAGAAGCTGATCGAGGCGACCGGGTTCCGCACCCCGACCGCCTTCAACGACAGCAGCCAGAACTACAACCGCGTGCGGATCGGCAACCACGTGTTCAACGGCGACAAGAAGAGCGTGCAGACCGACGTCGGGGCCCTCTTCCAGAGGCAGTTCGGCGGCGGCGTCCCGATCTCGAGCGCGCCGAGCGGCTCGGGCCCGAGCCCCGCGAGCGCGAGCCCCTCCTTCACGGGCGGCGGGGCCCAGCAGCCCCCCTCCTTCGGCGGCAACAACAACACGATCGCGCTCGGCAGCAACGGGCGCTCGCCCTACACCGCCAAGGCGGGCTTCCGCCTGCCCGGCGCCACCGCTCAGGGCGCCGGCGGCGGCCAGGGGACCCAGCTCAGCGGCGGCGGCAGCGGGCCCAACGAGATGCTCCAGCTGCTGATCAAGCTCGCCAGCCAGGTCGCTCAGCTCGAGACCCTCTCCAAGTCCGACGACCCCAAGACGCTCAAGGACGCCCTCGCGTCGACGAGCCCCCTGCTCAAGGCCCTGACCAGCGTGGTCAACACCCAGGGCTCTGGCGAGGGCATGGACCTGGCCGGGCTGGCGCGCAGTCAGCAGCTCCGCGCGGGCGCCGAGCGCCTGGTCGATCGCGTCCGGGCCAGCGCCGCCCGCGCCGCCGGCGCCGCCTACACCGACCCCCAGGAGCGCGAGCAGGCGCTGAGCACCGCCCTGAACGGCGCGGACGCGTCGGGCTTCTCGTTCCAGAACGGCGGCAACCCGCTCTCGAGCACCGACGGCGGCCAGGTCCAGTTCAACGGCAAGTCCGTCTCGAGCAGCATGGTGTCCGACGTCTTGAGGCGGATTTCGGTCGCGGCCGGCGGCAAGGTCGTGAGCGTGACCAGCGGCGACCGCAGCTACGTCCCCCGGGGCGGCAGCCGGACCAGCCTCCACCTCCAGAAGCGCGCGGCCGACTTCTACGTCCAGGGCATGAGCCTGAGCGCGCTCTACTCGCTGCTCAAGAGCAAGTTCACCGAGATCTTCCCCGCCGGCCACGGCTTCGAGGTGATCTTCCACGGGCCCAACACCGTCACCGGCGGCCCGCACATGCACATTGGCCACCGCTCGAGCAACCAAATGAAGTGGATGCGCGAGAACGGCAGCTACCAGCGCGACTCGGGCCCCCAGCACGGCCAGCAGTAGTTCGGGGAGGGGGAGGGACGCCCTCCCCCGCTTCCCTCGGGCGCGCGCTCGCGCGCGGCCGAAGCTCGAGCGGGCTGGCTGAGAGAGGTCCGGTCGGGGGCAGCTCGCAGGGTGGGGCTATACTCGCGCAGCGGCCATGCAGCGACGAACACGACTCCAGCTCGGACTCCTCCTGGTCGCGTTGCCTGCGCTGATCGCCCTCTTCGCCTCGACCTTCATGTCGCCGCGCTTCCTCGGCATTCAGGCGGACGAGACCTACTCACCCTGGCCGGCGCAGCGGCTCTTGCGCGGCGACCTCCCCTACCGGGACGTATTCACTCACCGGCCGCCCCTCGACGTGCTCGGGAATGCGGCCGCGCAGGCGCTGCTGGGCGAGGGCCTGACGGCGTCGCGGCTCCTGCAGCTCGCGAGCATGATCGCGGTCGGCTACCTGCTCTTCGCGCTCCTGCGGCGCTGGGGAGCCACCCTGGCGGAGGCCGGCGCCGGCGCCCTCGTGCCGGCTTGCGTGTGCTTCCCCTTCTGGCCCCTGCCCGCTTCGCACTGGCAGGCGCTGCCTCTCGCTTGCGCGGCGGTCCTGGCGCTCGAGTCGCGACCGCTCAGCGAAGACGGAGTCAGCCCCGCCGGCTGGGTGCTCGGGGCCGGGGTCTTGGCGGGGCTGACCGGGCTGGTCATGCAGCCGGAGGGCGCGGCGATCTGCCTGTGGTTGGCGGCGCGCGTGTGGGGAGGCGCCGCCCCGCGGCGCGAGCTGGCGCTCCTGGTCGCCGGGGTGGCGATCCCGCTCAGCCTGTGCGCGCTCACCCTGGCCCTCGCGGGGATCGGAGGGGCGGCCTTCGACTGCCTGGTCGCCTTCCCTCTCCTGCACTACAAGTCCGTGTTCAACGACGTCACCCTCTGGGGGAGCGCCCCCACGACCTTCGGCTTCGTGCGCGAGTCCTACGGCGCGCCCGGGGTGTCGCTCTTCGTGCTGGCCGGTCTGCTCCCGCTGGCGGCCTTGGGGTTGGCGCTCGAGCGCCTGTGGCGCGATCGCTCGCGCGCGGCGGCGGCCGCGCTGGCCGGCGTCGTCCTGATCCTGGGGCTCTTCTTCAAGGGGCGGGCGGACTGGATGCACCTCATGTTCAATCTGCCCTTCCTGCTGATCGCGGCCGCCCAGCTCGTGCTGAGCTCGGAGCGCACGCTGCTGCGGCGAGCCGCCTGGGCTTGGTTGGGGCTCGCGCTCCTGGCCTCGAGCTGGCTGTTGGCCCTCAGCCTGGCCCGCGGGGTGACTCCGGGGCAAGCCTTCGAGGTCGACGCGCAGGAGCGAGCCCGGGTCCAGCGGCTGCTGGCGACGCTCCCGCCCCCGCTACGGGACGCCCCCGCGCTCTCGCTGCCCTATGGCGCGCCGCTCTACTTCTACCGCGCCGCGGAGGCGCCCCGGATCGACTGGGTGTGCCTGCCTTCGCTCGGCTACAACCCGCCCGGGCAGCGGGAGGAGATCGCGCGCTGGCTCGAGGAGCGCGAGGTGCCCGTGGTGATCCTGGAGTGGAGCCCGCTGGGGCTCGGCTTCCTGCGTGAGCCCTCACCGATCAGGGACGCGCTGCAGGCCTATGGGTCCTACGCGAAGGTGGGCGGCAGCGTGATCCTGATCCGCAAGGGGCGGGGCGGTGGCTGAGTTCGACCGCTACGCAGACGACTACGAGCAGCTGCTCTCTCACTCCTTGCTGGGGGGCTCCAGCGACTTCTTCTATGCCCACAAGGGCCGCTACCTGACCCGCGTGCTGGGACCCGACTTCGCGGGGCGGGTCCTCGACCTCGGCTGCGGCGGAGGCCGCTTCGGGCGCGAGCTGCTCGACCGCTTCCCGCGCGCTCGGGTCGACGGCTATGACCCCTCGAGCGCTTCCTTGGAGCAGGTCCCGGCAGAGCTCCGGGCGGCGGGGACCTTCTCGAATCGGCTCGCCGACCTTGGGCGAGACTACGACTTGATCACCGTGATCAACGTCCTCCACCACGTGCCCGTCGGCGAGCGCGCGGCGCTGCTCGCCGACGCGGCCGGACGACTCGCGCCAGGCGGGCGCCTGCTCGCGATCGAGCACAACCCCCTCAACCCGGCCACCCGCCTGGTCGTCTCGCGCTGCGCCTTCGACGAGGACGCGGTGTTGCTCGGCCGGCGGGAGCTCCTGCGCTTGCTCGAGGAGGCTGGCCTGACCCAGGAGCGCGCCGACTACGTGCTCTTCTTCCCCCGTCGCCTCGCCTGGTTCGAGCGGGCCGAGCGCTGGCTGGGGTGGCTGCCGCTCGGAGCCCAGTTCGCAGCCCTCTTCCGCCGCTGAGCTCAGGACTCGCTGTAGCCCTCCAGGGTCCAGCGGGTGTAGAGCTGGCGCAGGCCGCTGAGCAGGTCGAGGGGGCGCCAGTCCGAGGGCAGCGCGTTGGCGTGGTAGCAGAGATCCTCTGCGCTCGTGGGCGGCACGAAGGCGATGAAGAGGCGCTTCCCGAGGATCCGCTCCACGGCGTGGATTACCTCGCGGAGCGAAGAAGGCCTCCCCGAGGCCAGCAGGTAGGTGGTCGCGCCGGGGGGCGGGGGCTCGCACACCCGACGGGCGAGGTAGGCGCCGACGTCCTCGCTGAACACGAAGTCCCGCAGCGTCGAGAGCCGCCCGTAGATCGTCGTCACTCGCCGGCGCACGCCCTGCGCCAGCAAGGTCTGGATCAGGCCCCGGCGGTGCTCAGGGTGGAGGAAGCCGTAGACGCTGGTCGGGCGATAGACCTGGGCGCCGAGCCAGCCGCGCCCTGCCAGCGCCTCCTCCTGGCGGAGCTTGAGCTCGCCGTAGGGGTGGCGTGGAGCTGGGGGCTGGGGGCTGCGCGTGACCAGGCCGCAGCCCGCGAAGATCCCACCCGCCGAGCTGACCAGGTGCACGCGCAGAGGGCGCTCGAGCTCCTCGCCGAGGGCCTCGGCCCAGTCGAGGACGGCCAGGTAGTTGGCGAGCTCTCGCTCGGTCTGAGTCGAGGCAGCGGAGGGGCCGGCTCGGCCTGCGCTCCACACGAGCGAGAGCTCCAGCTCGGGGTGTCCCTCGCTCAGGGCGCGCGCGCGTTGGCGGAGGGCTCCCAGCGCTTGGGCTCCCGCAGGCGTGTCCAGCTCCCAGCCCAGGGGGACGGTCTCCTCCTGGCTCAGGCTAAGTGAGCGCAGCGCGCGCAGGATCGAGCTCCCCAGGAGCCCGACGCCGAAGAGCGCGACCAGCTGGGCGGGCCGCTCAGGCGGCTGGAGGAGGAGCAGCTTCAAGCGCTTGGAAGTGCGCCAGCAAGACGCGATCGGGGGAGCGGTCGACGGCGAAGAAGGTCGGCTTGCCCTGCGTGTGCAGGACCACGCTCGAGACGTATTCCAGCGTGATTCCGCTCAGGAGCGTGCAGATCCCCCCAAAGAACATGATCGCGCTGAAGAGCGAGGTCCACCCGCGGACGTCTACGAAGCTGGGGTCCTGCAGCTTCCGCAGCACCACGCTGCCCCCGAGTCCGACCGCGATCAGCATCGCGAAGGCCCCCAGCAGCGCGCCTGCGCGCAGCAGGCGAGTTTGGGAGGAGAGGATCATGCGGCGCGCGTGCGAGAGGAGGCTGCGAAAGCTGTAGCCGCTCTGGCCGCCTTGCTGATGGCGGTCGTCGACGAGCTCGAGCTCGATCGGCTGGAAGCGGTTGGTGAACCAGGAGAAGGCCACGTCGAGGTAGGTCTCGTGTCCGCACAGGCTGGCCGCCGCGCGCGCGACCGAGCCGCGGATCAATCGGAAGCTGTTGAACTGCTGGATCACCGGGTTCCCGGTCAGCAGCACCAGCAGGCGCTTGAAGAGGCGACTGCTCAGGTCGCGGTAGCCCCAGCCGTGGACCCGGCCGACCGGTTTGGCGTAGACCACGTCAGCGCCCTCGCGGGCGAGGACCCCCAGCAGGGTGGGGATGTCGCGGGGGGGGTGCTGGAGGTCTTCGTCGAGGGTCACCACGAAGTCCCCCGAGGTGTGGAGGATCCCGGCGATCGTGGCGGGGTGCTGGCCGAAGTTGCGGGCCAGGGTCACGACGCGGATCCAGTCGTGCTCGGCCGCGAGCTCCGCGAGCAGCCGGGGGGAGTCGTCCAGCGCCGAGTCGTCGACGAAGACCGCCTCGCGCAGCTCGAGCGGGGCGCCGCTCTGCTCCCACTCGCTCCGCAGCGCCGCGAGCTCGTCGACCAGTCGCCCCAGGTAGTCCTGGCCTCGATAGACAGGCGTCACGGTCGAGACGCTCACGCGTTCGGCAGCGGGGCGGCGGTCGTCGTCGGGGGGGGGCATCGGGCTCCCATTCTCGCGCATTCGGAAGCGCTTGCAGGGCCCGCGGGGGGGGCGCTTCACCGCGACGAGCGCCCAAGCCCCCAGATCGGCCCGGCTGCCCCTCGCTGCCTGGCGGTTCCAGCGGGAGGCGCGTCGTGTAGCGCTCAAACCGGACCGCAGTTGATAGCTTGGAGGCATGGTCACGATCTCCAGGCGGCAGAAGAAGCCCTTCAAGGGAATCGCGGGCAACTTCGGGGTCGAGTCGGACGACGCGGTCCGCGGCGTCGTGCTCCCGGTCGAGGGGCGGGCTTACTACGCCTCCCTGGTCGAGGGTCACTGGCGCTACTGGATCCGCCGCCAGGAGGACGAGGCCAAGTCCGCCGAGAGCTTCGCGGACGCCGTGGGGCGCCTGCTGCCCATGCGCAGCAAGGCCTTCGTCTCCCGTCTCAACGACCACGCCTCGGGGCCGATCCAGCCGACCTTCTTCTCGCGGCCCAACGGGGACGCGGTGATCTACGACCTCGAGGACCCCAAGGTCGTGGAGCGCTTCGCGCTGGCCTGCTCGGTCGGCGAGGCGCTCTCCCGCGCGCAGCGGGTGATCTCGCTCCGGCCGGGCTCGCGCCCCGAGCAGGCTACGATCCTCCAGGACGCCCTCCCGCAGCTGAACACCAACCTCAGCCTGTGGGCCGTCGACGCGCCTCAGCAGAGCCTGGTCTTCCTGCCCAACGCGATCCTGCTCCGGCGCGAGCGCTACCAGTGGGTCGTGCCCTTCACCGAGGTCGCGGTCCGCTTCGAGCTCGAGGCCCACGGCGCCGACGAGAACACCCCGACCGACGTCGGCATGCACCCCTCGGGGCGGCTGGTGACCTTCGGCGAGGTCCGGCTCGCCCTGAGCGATCAGCGGGTCAAGCTCCAGGTCAGCAACCCCGAGTGCGCCAAGCAGGCCGCCGCCGCGATCCAACAGCTGATCCACTTCGCGCCGCGCCAGCGCCGGCCGCTGGGGCCCGAGTCCGAGGACATTCAGCTCAACGCGCGCCGGCGCGCCAAGAAGAAGGCTCCGCCGCGGCGGGCTCCCCGCCCCGAGCCTCAGGTGCGCCGTCGCGACCCGCGCCGGCCGGCCCTCGCCGAGAGCGGCGGGACCTCGGTCGGTCGGATCGTGATCAAGTCGCGCGAGGAGGAGAGCGCGCCGGGCGGACCCAAGATCTCGATCGCGCCTCGCGGGGGCGCCGCGGCGGCAGCCGCGGCAGGAGCCGCCGGGGCTGCCGCCAGCGCGGCCGAGGGGATCGTGGTCCGCCTCAAGGTCGGCCCCGGCGAGCGCCCGCAGCCCGACAGCGAGGACGGGCTCCCGACCCCGCCTGCCGCTCGGGACGACGACGACTTGATCTTCTGCGACGACTCGGGCCTGGTGTTCGGCACCGAGTGCTTCTTCAGCGAAGACGAGGCCGACGCGCCTCCGCCCGGTGAGGGCGGCGGCGACCTGAGCGGGCTGCGGCTGAGCAACGTCTCGCCCACCGCCGACCCTTGCCCCAAGGAGGAGGCGGCGGCCGCGCTCGCCGACCGGATCCGCGGCGCCGTGGGCGCGCTCATGGCCTACGTCGCCAACGCCGACGACGGCTTCACGGAGCCGGAGCAGCGGCTGATCCGCGAGATCCTGCAGCTCCCGACCGGCTTCCACCTCGAGCGGCGCTTCGCCGCGATCGGGCCGGGGTCCCCCGCCCTCTCGAGCGCCTGCGCCTTCCTGCGCGAGCAGGACGCCGAGCTGCGCCGGCGCGTGCTCTCCGAGTGCGAGCGCGTGGCCTGGGCGGACGACCAGGTCACCCGCGACGAGCACGGGCGCCTCGGCGAGATCAAGAAGGCGCTCGGGATCTAGTGGTCGGAGGCGCCTTGGCGTCGCGCCATTAGAAGGAAAGTAGGAAGCGAGGAAGGCAGGAAGCAGCCGAGCTCGGCGAAGGAGCTGTCGCAAGAGCGACAGCTCCCTCTCTATCGAGACAATGAACGGTGAAAACTAGAAAACTCGAAGAAGGCAGCTCCCACTAGCAGCGGCCGCGCTTTCCAGTTTTCGAGTTTTCCCCGTTCCATCTCAGGAACGCGAAGGAGCTTTCGCTGGTTGCGACAGCTCCTTCGGCGCGGGCGCGGACCTTGCCGGTCAGGAATCAGCGCTAGCGCTAGCGCTAGCGAGCGCCCACTGCAGCCTTTCCTGCTTTCCTTCTTTCCTTCTTTCCTTCTTGTTCGCCACGTCCGCGCGCCCTCGCTCGCTGCCCTAGGAAGCGACCTCCGCTTCCTTGGTCGCGAGCAGCGCGGCCACACACAGCCCGCCGGTCACGACCTCGCTCACGATCAAGCGGATCATGACGCCGCCGGGCTGATCGAGCGCGATCCCGACCGCCCGCCCGCAGGCCAGGCCGAGCAGCGCCAGCGCGCCGAGGGCCAGGGCCGGGCGGGCCCAGGCCGCGCGGGCGGCGCCCCAGGCGAGGAAGGCGCCGATCCCCAGGTCGAGGCCGCCATACATGGCGCGCAGCTCGGCGCGGCCGGTGCCTTCGCTGGGGGTCAGCCCGACCAGGGCGCCGGCGCCGGGGTCGAGCAGGAACCACACCCCGAGGCCGAGGAACACCAATGCCAGGAAGGCGAGGTAGGCGCGGGCGAGCTTCATGCGGGGATCCTCGCCGAGAGGGGCGCCGGGGGCTCGCTTCGCAGCGGGAGCCCCTGACCTCGCAGGAGTTCTACTCGGCCGGCTTGCGCCCGCTCATCTTGTCCAGCAGGCGCACGGTCTCGTCGTAGATCGCGCGCGCCTCGGGGACGCTGGGGGCGATCGCGGTGCAGCCGAGCTTGCCGAACTCGCTCAGGCAGCCCAGCAGGTGGAACACCACGCCGGTCTCGTCGGAGCGGAAGTGGATCCCCTCGGCGACGAGCAGGTCGAGCAGGTCGACCGGGAGGATCCCCTTGTATTCGGGGGCCTTGAGGTTGTCGGTCGCGAAGTAGCAGCGCGGCTGCTTCTGGGCCGTGAAGAAGTTGCCAATGTCCTCGTCGTAGCGCCCGTCGGTGATGAACTTGAGCGTGTTGAAGGGGTGGGTCGTGCCGCCCGCGCGGAGGTTGATCTCGAGCGCGTAGAGGGTCGGGCGCCCGCCGTCCTTGGGCTCGACCGCGACGAAGTCGACGCCGAAGCGACCGATCACGCCGCGCCTGGCGAGGACCTCGCCGACCTTGCGGCCGCCCTGCGAGAGCCGGATCCGCACGCGCGGGTCGGCCGGGAAGGTCGCGCCGAGGAACACCTGCCCGCTGGGCCCGCCCAGGACCTGGTCGTGGGTCGAGACGACGTTGACCTCGCTGGCTGGGTTGACCCGGACCTGCACGCTGGGCGAGGTCTTGCGCTCGCCCTCCAGCCACAGCTCGCAGATCCCGCCCATGCGCCCGAACTGGTCGCGGTAGGCCTCGTACTCGGTGCCGACGGCCTCGAAGCGGAGGCTGGGCAGCACCTCGAGGGCCTTCTTGCCCTCGCGCAGGGGCGCCAGGTCGAGGACCGCGTTGCCCTCGCCGCTGAAGCTCTCGTTGAGCTTGACCACCAGCCGGCGCGCGTCGGGGTGCTCGGCGGCCAGGTCCTCGACGGACTCGGCCAGGTCCGCCTCGTCGCGCAGGCCCGTGCGCGCGGGCGGGGCGAGCAGGCCCGCCTCGGCGAACACCTCATGGCTGCCGGTCTTGGAGCCGAGGCTGACCAGGTCCGGGTCGCAGGCGTTGAGCGGGATCCCCAGCTGGACCGCCAGGGTCCGCTCCAGGGGCGTGGCGTTGAACACCACCAGGTGGGCGTTCTGCGGGTCGGCGATCGCGTCGCGGATCCGCTGGACCAGGCGCGGACGCCCGAGCACCTTCTGGGTCAGGGGCACCGGCGAGGCGTCGTCACAGTCCAAGAGCTGCAGGCGGCGCAGGGCGTGGGCGCGGGGCACGCTGCGCATTTGGTGGAGGAAGTAGTCGACCACCAGCGGGTTCAGCCGCTTGCTCGTGACGTAGATCACGCGCAGCCGGGGCCGGCGCAGGAGCATCAGGTTGAAGAGCGAGCGCTCCTCGTAATGGGCCACGCCCTCGATCTTGGCCAGCTCGACGGGGTCGACGCTCTGGCTGGGCACGACCACGGCCGTGTAGGGCACGTTGGGGTCGCGACGGAAGGTGAGGAAGCTGTCGCGCAGGTGGCGCTTGAGCTCGCCGAAGCGGGCGAGCTCCGCCTCGGAGCCCGGGGCTGGCTCGTAGGGGGGAATGATCACGCCGCGGGCTCCTCCCGCGGGCGCACGAACCACACCCGCCGGATCAGCTCGCCCTCGACCTCGTAGATCGCGACGGCCGTGAGCGGCTCGTCGCCGACGCCGGTCACGTGCTCCTGGTCCATGACGACCGCGCCCTCCTCGACCCGCCCGACCAGGGCCGCGTGGACGGTGCCCTGGGCGAACATGGGCCCGTAGCGCTCGCGCATGGCGGCGTGGCCGCTGAAGCGCAGGGTCCCGGCCGGGAAGTCGCGGATCTCGACCTCGGGGTGATAGCAGGCCACGAAGGCCTCGAGGTCGTGCGAGTTGTAGGCGTCCAACTGGCGCTGGGCCAGGTCGGTGGGCGTCGGCATAGAGCTGAGCTTAGCGCCTGAGGCCGGCGGCGACGCGAACCGCGGGGAACGGTGAACCTTGCCCAAGGGGGCTAGTCGCGGTCCCTCCACAGGCCGTGATGGCTCCAACCGACCCCGCCCCGGGCAAGGGGTAGGTTGACCAAGCGCGCGCAGCGCGCAGACTGAGAGTGGGGAGAGGAGCCTCACGTGGGACTCAACCAGTGCACCGCTCACGGCAACCCGTCGACCACCCGCTGCCCGGTGTGCCTCAAGCCGCTCTGCGGCAAGTGCGTCTACAGCGACGGGACCTGCTCGGCGACGTGCCTCGACAAGCGCCAGAGCTTCGGGCTCGGCATGCAGAGCCGCGTCCAGCCCGCTGGCTGGAGCCCGCTCTCGCTGCTGCGGCCGCTCTTCACCCTGGCCCTGGTCGTGGGCGCGCTGGCGGTGGCCCAGAAGATGGGCGTGTTGCCCTTCGAGCTGCCCTTCAAGCTGCCCTTCTAGGCGGGCTCCTGAGCGAGAACCTGCATGGTGCTTCGTGCCCGTGCCCGAATCGAAACCTCGACAGCTCTGAAACGCGAAGGAGCTGCCGCAGGAGCGACAGTTCCCTCCCTGTCGAGACAATGAGCGGTGAAAACTGGAAGACTCGAAGAGTCAGCTCCGCTGGGCAACCACCGCGCTTTCCAGTTTTCGAGTTTTCCCCGTTCCAGCTCAGGAACGCGAAGGAGCTGTCGCTGACTGCGACAGCTCCTTCTGCTCCTCCTTTCGGGCATGGGCACAGGCATGGGCACGGGCACGATCGGGAGCTCTCGGCCAGAACGATCAGCTACCTACTGGGTGCGGAAGAGCGCGCGAGCGATCCCGCGGTGCTGCTCGCGCAGCCCAGCCAGGCGCGAGCTCGCAGCGCGCACGAAGAGGTCGACGCCGACCCCGCTCACCTCGACCCGCAGGAGGAGCGCTGAGCGCTCGCCGTCCGGGGCGCCGACCACGACTTCGCGGATCGCGGCCGGGCTCTCGCGCAGGAGCTGATCGCTGGAGAGCTTCCAGCCGGGCGGGGCGCTGACGAGCAGCCGCTCCGCGACCTCTGGGCCCTGGATCCAGTCCTCCGCGGGCAGGCGGGGGAAGGCCAAGACCAGGCGGTGGGTCTCGTCGGGGCGGGCCTCTGGGGGGAAGAGCAGCAGCGAGCCGTCCTCTCGCGGGAAGGCGCGCCAGTCCGGCGGGAGGAAGAAGAGCAGGTCGTCTCGCAGCGGGCACACCTGCCAGGCCGCAGGGACCCCGAGCTGCACGCGCGCCGCGTTGGAGGCGTAGGCGTCGCGGGCTCGCGCCGAGCCGAGGCCGTGGGCGCGCTGGAGCAGGTAGTTGGCGTCGACCCCGCGACCTTCGCGGAAGGCCAGGCGGGCCAGCTCGTAGTAGGCCTCGGGGTCTTCGTGGGTGGTGGCGGCTTCGAGCCAGGCTCGCGCCAGGGCGGTGTTTCGCTCGACGCCGTGCCCGCAGAGCAGCGCGCGCGCGAGGGCGACCTGGGCCGGCGCGTGCCCCAGCCCGGCGGCCTTGCGCAGGGTGTCCACCCCGCGCTCCCAGAGCTGGGGCTCGGACCGCGAGAAGAAGAGCTGCCCCGCGAGGTAGAGGGCGTGCAGTCGCTCGGCGCGCGCCAGCTCCTGCAGGCGCTCCGGGGGCAGTCGCTTGCCGATCTCGATCAAGGCCGCGCGCAGGCCCAGGTCGGCGGCCTTCACCAGCCAGGTCCAGGCGGCCTCGTCCCGGCCCGCGTCGAGCTCGAGGCGCCACATGGCCAGGCACCCCCCGGGGAGCCCGCGCTGCGCCGCGCGCTCGTAGTGGGAGCGCGCGGTGTCCACGTCCCCGGCCTTCTCCCACAGGGCGCCCAGCACGAAGGAGGCCTTGCGGTCGGCGGGGGCCGCGCGCTGGGCCAGCTCGAAGGCCTCCTTGAAGGCCGGCGAGCCCGGGGCGGGCTCGCTCGCCAGGAGAGCGAGCGCCAGCACCCGGCACGCGAGCCCGTCCTCGGCGGCGGCGCGCTGGCGGAGGAGCTCGAGGGCGGCCGCTTGGCGGCCCGAGCGGAGCAGGAAGATCGCGAGGTCGGTGGTGGCGCGCTCGTTCCCGCGGCCCCGCGCCAGCTCGAGCAGGGGGACGGCCTCGCTGATCTCCCCGCGAGAGAGGAGCACTCGCCCGAGCTGGTAGATCCCCTCCAGGTCGCCGAGGAGGGCCGCTCCGCGCAGGCACTCGACCTGGCGCTGGGGGTTTCGGCTCGTGCCGCCCACCGTGCCCGAGTGGGTGCGCGCGAGCTGGACCCAGGCGAAGGCGCTCCCCGCCCGAGCCGCGCGGAGCAGCAGCGCTCGACCCTCCTCGCGCTGGCCGTGGTGGTAGAAGCGACGCATGCCCCACCAGGCGAGGGCTTCGGGGTTCCCCGTCGCCGCGGCCTGCTCCAGCAGGGCCTCGCCGGCCTCGACGTCGCGCTCGACCGTGCCGCCAGCGCTGCTCGTCAGGGCGATGCCGTAGCCGAGCATGCCGAGGGGGTGGCCCTGCTTGGCGGCGCGGCGGTAGTAGGCGGTCGCCCGCGTCCGGTCGTGCGGGAGCCAGCGCCCGTCCTCGAGCCGCTTCGCCAGGCGAACCTGCGCCTCGGCGTCGCCGGCCTCCGCCGCCCGCGCCAGCCACTGGGCGGCTTCGAGCTGCACGAGCTGGAGCTCGAGGAAGCCCGCCCGCTCGGGGAGGTGCTCGCCGAGCCACACCATGGCCGCGTGCTCGCCGCCGCGGGCCGCCTGCTCGGCGAGCTCGAAGGCGCGCCAGTCTCCCCGGGCGGCGGCCGCGCGGGCCTGCTCCCAGGCGCTCGCGCTGGGTGGCGTGGGCGAGCTCGCGCTGGCGCTCGGGTCAGGGCTCGCCTCCTGGAGGAGCTCGGCCGCGTCCGGGCGCGGGTCGGCCGGCGCGCTCGCCGCCCACAAGCCAGCCCCAAACGCGAGCGCCGTCAGGAGGCCCGCGCCCAGGGCCGGGATCCAGGCGCGGCTCGAGCGGCGCGGTCCCAGGCGGGCTGCGCGCAGGGCGGCCGCGAAGGCGTCGCCGTCGCCCGGTCGCTTGGTGGGCTCAGGGCTGAGCGCCCGTCGGCAGAGCTCGGCCAGGGCGGGCGGGGCCTGGCGCAGGGGCGGCGGGTTGGCGGTCAGGATCTCCGCCGCGAGCTGAATCGCGTTGGGGCTGGTGAAGGGCAGCTCGTCAGCCAGGGCCAGGTAGAGGAGCACGCCGAGGGCCCACACGTCCGTGGCCGGCGAGATCTCCTCGCGCGCGCCCCGGACCTGCTCGGGGGCCATGGTGTAGGGAGTCCCCACGGCGCGCCCGGTGCGGGTCAGCTGCTCGAGGTCGAGGGCGGTCGCGACTCCGAAGTCGGTCAGGCGCAGGGACCCCCCAGCGTCGACGAGCAGGTTCTCGAGCTTCACGTCGCGGTGCACGATCCCGAGCGCGTGGGCCGCCCCGAGCGCGTCGCCCGCCTCCTCGAGCCAGGTCAGGCGCTGCGCGAGCGGGGCCTCCTCGAGCAGGTCGTCGAGGGTCCGCGCGCCCTCGATCAGCTCGCAGGCCAGGTAGGGCTTCCCCTCCACGCTGCCGCTGCTGTAGACCCGCACGATCCCGGGGTGATCCAGGCGCGCCATGAGCTCGCCCTCGCGGGCGAAGCGGGCTCGCGTCAGCTCGTCGCAGCGGAGCAGGAGCTTGAGCGCGACCTCGCGCCCGCTGGCCTGCTCGCGCGCCCGCCACACCTGGCCCATCGCTCCTCGGCCCAGGGGGCCCAGGAGCTCGAAGCGCTCCCCAGCGCTGCCCGCGATCACCCGCTCGGCGCTCACCTCCCGAGGGTCCTCCCCAGGACCCTGCGCGGCAAGCCCCGCCCGAAGCGCATAGGTTTAGGTGGGTCTTTCCAGGAGCTTGCTGCTATCTTTACGCCCCTTCGAGGTGCCCATGACCCGGATCTGCCTGCTCGCCACGCTCCTCCTCGGCTGCGCCAGCGCCGCCTTCGCCGACGACCCCGAGGTCTACGCCCTCTCCGGCCGGCGCGACGGGATTCAGCGCTACCAGGCTCAACTCGAGGTCGAGGACCTGGGCAACAAGCGCGTTCGCCTGCGCTGGAGCGAGCCCGATCGCGGCGTCGACATGGAGGCCGAGGGCGAGCGGATCGGCGGGGTCGTGCGCGTGCGCTTCCCAGCGCCCACGGGCGCCCGGGGTCGGCTCGTCGCCGGCCAGGGCGGCACCGTCCTGGGGATCTACCAGTTCGTGGAGGACCGCGTCTCGGGGGTCCTGATCGAGGGCGACGGCGCCCTGCCCTGGCGAATCGCGGTCGAGCGCGGCCTGCGCGCGGCGGCCCCCTCGGGCTTCAGCCCCGCCGGCAAGCTGGCCTTCAAGCGGGTGGTGCTCTGCGTGGACGGGATCCCGCACCAGGTGCTGAGTGAGCTGATCGCTCAGGGGCGCTTCAAGGGCTTCAAGACCCCGGCGCGGATGGTCACCGTGTTCCCCTCGCTCTCGGCGATCAGCTGGGGGCGCCTGTTCGGGCTGCCCTCCGACGTCGGCTACCAGGTCGAGTACTACTCGAACCACCTGGGCAAGGTCATGGGCGCGACCAAGAAGCAGATGCTGACCCAGACCGTGCGGGCCGAGGCGCGCATGCACTACCGGCACCACGGGCTGATCGGTCACGCGCTGGCCTACGTGTTCCCCTTCCGGGTCGGGCGCAAGCAGGTCCGCAAGCTGATCCACGAGCTGCGCGAGCACGAGGGCTCGCGGACGGCCTTCGTCTACGCCTATCAGACCGACGCGATCGCCCACATGATGGGCCGCGAGAAGCTCGTCGCCGTGCTGGGCGACATCGAGCAGGAGCTGACCTCGCTCCAGGAGTGGTTCCGCAAGGAGAAGGGCGAGGAGCTCGAGGTCGTGCTCGTGTCCGACCACGGCCACACCATGGTCTCGGGCGAGCTGGTCGAGATCAACGACCACCTCGAGCGCCGCGGCTGGAAGCTGGTCGAGGAGGTGCGCAAGCCGCGCCAGGTCAACTTCAGCTCGGCCGGGATCCTCAGCTCGATCGCGCTCCACTGCCAGGAGGCGGGCGAGCCCGAGCTGGCCGGGATCGTGGCCGAGCTCGAGGGCGTCGACCTCTGCACCTACGACGTGGACGGCAAGCAGCAGTTCGTGGTCAGCAGCCGCGGCGTGGCCCGCTTCGACTACCACGCCAAGAGCGACCGCTACGCCTACTCGGTGCTCTCGGGGAGCGACCCGATCGGCTACCAGGCGATCTACCTCGAGCTGGCTCGGGAAGGGAAGCTGGACGGCAAGCGGCGCGCGCTCTCGCGCGACCTCTTCGCGCGGACCATGACGCACAAGTATCCCGACGCGGCGCACCGGATCCGCCTCGGGCACAAGCCGGGCGAGCTGGTGCAGAACCCGGCCAACGTGCTCGTCAGCCTGGCCAAGGGCTACGAGAACGCGCGCGGGATCGTCAAGAAGATCGCCGCGATCTCGCCCAGCGGGCGGAGCGGGACCCACGGCGCCCTGACCCAGGACGACAGCGTGGGCGTGTTCGCGAGCAACTTCATGCAGCCCTTCCCGGGCATGCGCCCCGAGGACCTCGAGCGCGTGATCGACCTGGCCGACTATCGCGCCAACCGGCCGCCGCTCGAGGTCGTGACCGCGCCCGGCCCCGACGGCGGGACGCTCCTGGTCGAGGCCAAGGTCCCGGCAGGCTCCGAGGGCTCCATGGGTCAGAGCGCGGCCGAGGTCGACGAGCGGACCACGGTTCGGATCACGGTTCGGCGCAAGCGCTTCCTGCTGCGCGACCCGGTCGTGTGGAAGGAGACCTTCAAGGCGAACGAGCTCCAGCGGAGCCAGGACGCCTACCAGATCCCGGCCAAGATCCTCTCCAAGCTGAAGTCTGGGAAGAGCTATCGGGTCGAGACCAAGGTCGAGAGCCGCGACGCCGCGGGTAAGGTGGTCGAGTCGCGCAAGAACGAGGTCGAGCTCGACTACCGCGGCGCGCACCAGATCTACGACTGAGGTGTCCTGAGGTGTCCACGTCCAGCCGCGCCCTCGGCGCGACCCTCGCGCTCGCCTGCTGGCTGAGCTGCCCCGCCCCCACCCGCGCCCAGGACGCCCCCGCGCGCGACCCGCTCGCGGCGCGCCTGCCGGATCCCCTGTCCAGCGAGCGCCTGAGCGGGACGCGCTGGTTCGGCGTCTACGACCGGCTCGGGCGCAGCGTGGGGACCCTGTCCCTGGCCGTGGCCGCCAACGCGCAGGGCTACACCGCGCGCCTCCAGGCCAGCTATCGCTTCCGCGGCGGGGAGCCCGTCGAGGTGTGGGAGCAGCTCCGCCTGGGGGCGGACCTGACCCTGCGTGAGCTGCGCCAGACCTCCCGCGAGGGCGAGAAGGGGCCGCAGAGCGGATTCAAGCTGACCCGCAGCGACGCCGGCTGCGAAGGGCACGACGAGCAGGGCAAGTGGCAGGTCGCGCTGAAGCACCCGCCCCTGGCGGGGCTGGCGCACACCCTGCTCGTGGCTGAGCTGGTGACCCCCGCCAAGGGGCGCATGCAGTTGTCCCGGCTCGGGCCCAGGGACGAGCCCAGCCAGCCGCGTTGGCTGGAGGCCAAGGCGCGCGAGGGCAAGGAGGAGGGCGTCGAGGTCCTGATCGGGCGCGAGGTCGGGAAGGAGCTGCGCGGCTGGCGCTTGCTCCGCGACAAGGAGGGGCGCCTGACCCGCGGCGAGCCCTCGGGCTGGGAGGGGATCACCCTCCAGGCCGCCAAGGACGAGGCGGACGCCAAGCGCGATCGACCGGTCGTCCCCCCCGGCAGCGCGCGCGCGGTGGTGCTCGAGTTCCTGCTCGCGATCGCCGAGGGCAAGGGGCCAGAGGCGGCCAAGAAGGTCGACTGGGCGAGCTTCCAGCGCAACTCGGGCGACGCCGACCCCAAGCAGGACCCCTCGGCCTTCCGCAAGCAGGTCCTGAACCGGATCCTGCGCGCCAGCGGCGAGCTGGAGGTCGAGAGCGTCGAGCGCATGGCCAGCCACATGACCGAGCGCGAGCACGCCAAGGGCGGCCGCGTGGTGACGCTGCCGGGCGAGGGCATGGGCTTCGTGCTCGAGGATCGCCCGCCCCACGGCTGGCGGATCGTCGACCTCGACTAAGGGCCTTTATCGGCCCTTAGATGAGCCCCGGGTGGGGGCGGGTTGCGGTGTGTGGGGGCGGGAGGGTCGGCGAAGGCGCTCGGGCAGCCAGGGGT
>MDTG01400307.1_pt1 | contig 29599 bp, 23 predicted proteins | sample 811421 | NCBI WGS metagenome assembly MDTG01 (sample SAMN05326645, study PRJNA326480) | marine metagenome | isolation source: seawater | place: Pacific Ocean: South East | collected 2011 | reverse complement strand
TGTTTGATGTGTGTTCCGTCTCGGTAAAATCGTAGCCACTGAGCGCCGATTGGCTTTGGGGGTCCGCCACGTTCAATGTGCCAACCGCCAAATCCATCGCCGTACTCGTCTTTGTATGTCCCGCACCGAATGTGCGTCTGCTCGTCCATGAAAACCTCGCCATTTTTGGCCAGACGCTCACGGGCGATTGGGACTTGCCACTGATCGTGCGTGTGACCAGACACGACCAGGTGGGCGTCCGGTAGAAACACGCTCATTCGGTTGGTCTGAATCACGCCACGGGTCACAGGTCCGCCGCCCCCAGAGCCATGGAAGTACTTCAGATTGATTCTTTTCTTGGAAGTGTTGGTCCGCTTGAAGATAAACCGGACCCAGCCTCCATATCCGCCGGCATGGACCTCTTCCCCCGTCTTCGTCATCAGAGCTTGAGTCAACCGATCCGTCAGATCCGTCTCGTGCCGTTTGCAGATCGCGGTTTCGTGGTTGCCTCGCCCGATCAGCACAAACTGCCTGGCGTACGGGCTGTAAAACTCGGTCGCGACCTCGACCAATCGGTCCAGGTACTGCCCATACTGGTACTCCTCTCGCAACGCCGACCGATCGGCCCGTTTGTCCCACTTGCCCTGCATGGCGCAGAACAAATCGCCAACGTCGATGATGCCAGCTCCACGATCTACGCACTGATCCAAGTGTCTTTTTTCGAGATCCCAGTCGGTGTGTGCGTTGTCGTGATGCCTGTCCGAAGAAAGCAAGAACCATTGCTCGAATTTGGGAGATTGTGCGTCGATATGGACATTCATCACCGTTCTGGAGATGGGTTCCAGTAAATACTTCATCCCACAATCTCTTTGTCATCCGCAGGTTGCAAATATCTGATGGCAACGACCGCGACCCTGGGGATCGTGATCACATAATCGTAAGTCTCTAACTGAGGCTTGATTGCACCTGCGATGGTTACATGGTCCTCGGCGTCCGCCACCAAGAAACCAGCTTGGAAGATCCTCTGTGGCTCAGGCAACTCGTATGCGGTGATATCAGAGTTGGGTACTGGCTCACAACTGTCGACCCAGTCGACAAATACGAAGGGGTATCCTTCGCTACGAGTGTCTTCCATGAATGCTCCTATGCAGTAGCGGCATCGTCAGAGGCGTCTAAATCGTGAAGTTTGAAGCCGGTCTTGGACATCTGCTCAACGATGTTGGCAATCGGGCTTCCCTGAGTTGGGACCGACGTAACACCGCAATCTTTGAGCCGCTGACGAATGACCTGGAGGTCTGCCGCCGATGCCTCAACCTGCTGCACCTCGCCGTTTTTGTCCATTATCCGGCGACCCTCACGCAGAATCTTGAGGAGCGCTTGGTCAAACTCATTTCCCATGTTGTCGATGGTCATTGGTCAAGACCTCCAATCAGTGCTTCGAGTCTGCGATTCACTTGCTGTCTGGCATTACTAGATCGTTTACGCAGCGGCGAACCTTCAGGAGTGTTGGTTTGGATGTTTTGATCCAAAGCGTCAATTTGCTGTTGCTTCAGTTCAAGCCAAGCAGCCTTGAGTTTTGGGTTTTCTTGAAGAGTTGTTGCCCAAGCCAGTTGCCGGAAGCCCGAAACGATTGACTTGATGCTGTCCGCTGGCATCTTGCCAGTTACAGGGTCTGGGTCAAATCTCAAGAATCCTGGGGCTTTCTCGTCCATCTCATCAATAAAGAGTTGCAGAGTGCTTCTGAGGGTTACTGGGCCTTTTGGTGATGGGTATGTTTTGGTCATGTTCCGCATCCACTGGTCGTAGGCGGTGAACTCTCCCACGGTGGCCGGAATCTCACGAAGGTCCAGCGTGCCGAGGTAAACAGGTTTGGGTGGTCGTAGAACCACGCCAGCCCGATCAAGTTCTTTCAAGATGGGATCGTCGGTCATCAGAGACAACTTGCTGACGTTGATTCTGTTGTTGAAGTTTGCCGGCATGCCAAGAATTGAGGCGTCCATCGAAGTCTCGGTCATAGCTCGAACAGGCTCGCCCAAGGCGTTGTACTTCGGTGGGATGCCTTCGTTCAGGTTCCCGAACATCGCGGTCTTACCACGCAAGAAGTCGAGGTAGGTTCGATAGTCTCGGACAATTGGGTCTCTCGCCATGGCAATCTGAGCTTGAGCTGACGCCAATGGTATGAAGCCTTGGGTCTGACCTCGCAAGAAGTTCTCCAGCATTCTTGGGTCTGAGTCCTGCATGACCTTCGCCAGGTTTGAAATGCCTTGAATGTATGGCTTTTCGTGCATCTGAGCGCCGAAAGTGTGGATCATCGATGAGATAAATGCCGCGCCTTCGTTGTCTGAAAGATTGTCAGCCTGATCCTCGAGGTACTCAAAGGTGTCAGCAGCCATAGCCAAGTACTGAGCCAAGGGATCCCACCCCGTGTAGGACAGGTACTTGTAGACCGGCTCGCCCTTCTCATCATCGCCAGTCTTGATACGGAATGAGTATGGTTGCCAACCAGTTTCTCGAAGCTGTGCGCGTTCGTTGAAGTCCATTGGACCACCGCCAGTCAAACCAACCTCTTCGTCTTGGGCAATGTCGTATGCGAACAACGCAAAGCCAGTGCCAAAGATCTGTCGACCGCGTGCTTCGGCAATACGTCTTGGGTCACCAGAAGCCAAGTCAGCCATGGTGTCTCTGTGAACGTTGAAAAGAGCATTGTCTCTTGAAAGAGTAAATCCTTCGCCGCCTACCAGTCTTCTGGTTCTGTTGACAACTTCAGCCAGCACGTTGGTCGGAGCCAACGAGAAGAACTTTTCTTGAATCTTCCAAGGTGTTCTGAAGAATGGCACAACGAATCGCAGCGCGCCGCCCATGGAGTTGTCGAGGAAAGACTGAATCTGCTTGCCAAGAGGACCAAGTTCCCCCTGGAACACCGCACGGGTCGCATAGTCCTTGCCGTATCCCACGTTCCTGCTGTGAGTGTCGGTGTGTTCCGTGTTGTAATAGTCTTGGATCGCCTTGATCCTGTCGACTTCATTGTCAATCGCAGCGATCTCCGGTCTGTTGACAGCTTCATCAATGATGGTGTAACCGTCACGAAGTCGACCGTCACGAATGACATTGTCCACTTCATTCTCGACCAGTCGAGAAATGTCTGATCGGTTCTGTGCGATGTAAGACTGCCGTTGCAGGCTGGTCGGTTCTGGCGGCAAGTCCCCTCGATCGATTGCAGCCTTGATAACTCGCTCTTGAACTTCCGGCATGAACTTCTGAGACAGAGCAACCCTGGCGTTCATCTGACGGAAGAACTCGTCAAACGTCATGATCGCGCGGGATGGAGTGCGAACAATTGCACCAACTCCGTTGACAGCACCACGAATCAGTGGGTTGCTTGAGTCTGATCGGATGGCTGGGCCTCTGGTCGCGTCATCCAAGTGGACGCCTGGCATAAGAGTGGCCTCGCCAGTCTTGAGTGTTCGGACCATGTATTCAAACGAAGCAGCAAGTGACTGGCGAGCGTAGCCAATAGCGTTGAGTTGCTCACGAATGACTTGCGTGCCTCCAGTGATGTTTCCAGTGGCCATCATTCCCATAGCCCCCATCGTCTTGCTCAAAGAGTCAACGGTTTGATTCAGCATTGGTGAGAACACACTAAGAGTGAAGAACGTCTTTGGTCCTGAAAGCAAGTTGTTGACGTAGTACTCTCGGATCATGCTCATTGCACGATTGTTGACTTTGCCTCCGTTCTTGCCCATCTCACGAACAACCTTGCCAACGAAGCCCAAGTCATCAGGCAATTCGACTTGAGTCAACGCTTCAGCAAGAGCGTTGCTGTCGCCAACCAAAGCACCTTCGTCCATGCCAAGTGAGACCAAGAATGCGTCAGCAGTTTGGACTGATTGCAACTCGTCAGGAGATGGCAGCTTCACATTCTGCATTGCCACACCAGCACGTCCCCAGTTCGTGCCAGCAGCAGCGACGGACGATTGAACAACCTGGTACTCCAGCGCCGCCCTGTGCATTTCTGCGATCGCCACCTTGTCGCCAGCCTTGGCTCGCTTGGCAGCGGACACAAGTGCCTGTGCCTTCATGGCCAGCAGCATGTTTGAAGCCATGACTCTGGAGTCCAAAGCCCCTTGCCCAGTTGTGACTCGCATGTCAACGCCACTGAGCAGTTCGCTCATGGTCTGCTCGATGTCGACATTGTCTCGACCAAGCGCCATGTTCAACCGCTCGATAGCCATCTGACGCATTGCGTCGACGTTGCGTGGTCGGACCAGAACGTCCCGTTCCATCAGCTCACGGGTGAATGCGTTCATGTACGCGATCATTCTGAGAGCATCTTCTGGAGTCTCCGCACTAAACCTTTCAGCCAGTTGTTTGTCACGGGTCGTGCCGAGGATGTCCTCTGGCTTGACAATCTGAGTCCAGTCCTCGCCTGCGGCCTCTGCCTCTTCGATCTGCTTGATCAATTTGTCAAAGTTGCCCATGCGAACGTACCGACCTGGTGCGTACTTCTGGGGCAAGACATTGTTTGCAAGCAAGTCGTCGAGCATCTTGCCGGCAGTTGCATTCATTTTGACGCCAGCATCCCGAGAGTCTTTCAGAACTTCTCGAGTATGTGCGCCAGCGAATTCAAATGCATCTTGGACACCTTCCGGCAAGTCACGGTGGAGCTGGCCTCGTGGTCCGCCGTCCGCAATCCAAGCCACAAAGTCTTCAGCGAACTTCTCTTCTTGCGCCCGAGTCCAGTTGCCGCCTTTGACGCCGTACTGCTCTTCGACACGGAGGACAGATTCCTCCTGTACTGGCCCTATGCCTGCTTTGGAGCGTCGTCCGAAGGCGGTGACTCTGATGGCGTGTCCCGCTTCGTGGATGGCTGTTGTGCCATCGGCTGCTCGGTAGAAGCCGAGGATGGCGACTCCTGCGTCTTGGTCGACAATCGCACGCCCGCCTGGGTTGACGATTTCTCCGCCCGGCTGCGAAGGGTCTGACTGGTAGAGGGTTTGGTCGCCACCGTCTGTAGGAGGATCCGGTTCTTCTCTTGGGCCTCCGGCGTCTGGGCTTTCCGGCGGTTCAGTGCGGCCTGAAGTTCTTTCGTTCCAGGGTCGTCCGTCCCAAACTTCTCTAACGACTTCTTCAGCATCTCGTTCAGCATTTCCTAATACCTCATCAGCTTTCTGTGTGTATTGCAGGCTGTCGCCTATCACGGCAGTGTCAACAGCGATTGGATCGATCCGTGCAACACCGTCAACTAGAGCAACGTCACGGAATATATCAACATAGTACTCTTCAAACTTTTCAGCCATCCGCAGTTTGTATGTGTTTGCGTCTAGCGCTTGCTCTGTTGGACCCCATACATACTCGGGAATGAACTGAGTTCGGATTCCAATAATCCGGTCTGTTGATTCTGCGGCCCTTGTTGCACCAGGCTGCACATCCAGAATCGTTTGGAGACCTTCTACTCGCCCGCCCATGCGGCCAATTAGTGCAGAAAGTTCTTCTCTGGTCTTTGGTGAATCAAAGAATATTTCCAGACCAGGTCGTGCGTTGGGGAACTGAGTCAGCAGTTCGTCGACCGTCATGTCTCGCGGTACAGCTCCGTCTCCAGTAGTTGTGTTGTCGAGAATACGAGAGACAATCACGCTGTCTTGCTGGAACCTCTGTTGCAAATCCGCAGCAACAGTAAGAATGCTTTGCAGTGTAGGTTCTTCCTGCAACGGGTAAACAGTGCGGCCTGATGCTCTGTCAAACTGCTGTTGGCCAGCCAGTCCTCGGAATCTGCCATATGTGATTTCGGCAGCAATCGAGTCTTCGCCTTCCTTGAGGAACAATCCAGTGTTCTTGCCAACATTGAATCCAAGCACTGTGTCGTCAGCACTCAGAGCAGCTTCGATCATTGTGGTTGCTTCTGCATCGTCCACTGGCAATGCTGCTCGAACTTCTAAGTCTCCAATTTGTCGAGGTGGATTATCAGTGACTGTTGATGCACCCAGGGTCACACGTCCAGTCAAATCCGATTGAGCATTCGCCAGCGTTTGGTCTCCCAATCCTCTCGCGGTTTCTGCATTGCTGAAGAACTTATCAGCCTCAAGGTCAAACGATCCATCAGCGCCAGCGGAGTTGGTCCAGCCTCGCTTGCTCCATCGCTCTTTCTCGAGGAACCAGACCATGGCCTGAAGGTCGTCTGGTCTCATGTCTCCAAACTCTTCTGGGTACTTCTCACGAAGACGTGTGGCAATCTCGTCCATGGCTCGTTGGCCAATACCAAACTGGCTGGTGGCAGCGCCTGCATCCGATGTAGCATCCAGCCTGAAGTCAGCAGCCTGGTTGGCTGTAGCAAAGTTGCCGGCCACGCCTTGCTCTGCTGCTGGCGGCACAGGCTTTGAGCCTGACATGCGGTTGAGGAACCGCGCAGCCCACACGTCAATTGTTGCAGCACGAGTTACAGCGGCTACGCCAGCTCGGCTTCCTTTTCTTGATGCACCCAAGTTCAAAGCAAAGTTGATTGCTTTGGGAGCAGCACCTTCGATAGGGTTTTGAGCGCCACGATACGAGGCTGACTCGAGGATCTGGAGCAACGCATCTTGAGTCTCAGTAAGTGAGTCCCCTGCTTTTGCTTTCGTCAGAGCAGACTTCAGATCATCAACGATGGCTCTGAAGCCCATCCGCTCAAACTCAGGAGGCAAATCTTCAAACGCTTCAAGTCCAATTTCTCTCAACGTCTCTGCTTCAATACGACCATTTTCGTCGAACGGTAGTTTCAGGATTCCGCGTCGAACGTAGTCGTCGACCTGGTCAGGGTCAAAGATGAACCTATCGAATCGGTTGGAGATCCAGTGGCCGGCAAGAGTGTCCATCACCTTTTGAGAGTTGATGCCGTAACGACTGAGTCCCGCTTGGGCGCTGAAGTCAGCGTTGGAAGCCATTCGTCCTCGAGTACCAATGATTGGGTTGCCACCTTCGACCCAGTCTTTGAAAGAGCCGCCATTGTCCAAGTGGGTGACATAGTCGTTGAGCAGGTCATCAAACGTACCGCGAGAGTACTGCTGCATCACATCAATAGTTGACGCAAAGTTTTCGGCAACCTTGGTTCTAGGAGACAAAGCCCCAAGGAGTTCAGCAAACAATGGGGCGCTGTTACCCCACTCTCGGCCAAGACGTTTCCGCATGGCCGCATACCAGCCTCGGGCATGGTAAATGTTTTGAGCCTGCATGTCGCCAGCTTGAACACGTTGCATCAAAGCATCAATCTCGGCAACGCCGCGTGTTGCAATCTGATCTACCCGAGCGTCTGCTTCAGGTGATCCAAAGCGTACGTTTTTGCCAGTTCTTTTTTTGGGATTTGTGTCCGCAAACGAGTAGGGTCGAGGCGCGAATGAAATGTCCACCTGCGGGAGATCTCGATTCCTGGGGTCAAACTTTCCGACCCCGCCTTCTTTCCACGCGATGAAAGGTGTGGCTCCAGAGGCTGGCTCCAACTTGTCCCACTCCGACAGCGGAAAGTCTTGCAGGGACTGGCTAACACGCTCACGAAGTGCTTGCACGTTGGCTTTGGACAATCCGTTTTCTTCAGCAAACGCTTTGATCTGTGCCGTCATCTCGGCAGACAGTCTGCCTGGCCCTTGGCTTCGCTCGCTTCGTGCAACCGTCTCAGCCATGGTGCGTGGGTCTTGAGATTGGTACAGCACCTGATTTGCTTCGCGACCAAGTTCCTCAGTCACAGTGCCTTGAATGTAGGTTCGGTTTGGGTCAAGCATCTGTGATGCTGCACGGAGGGTTTCAAGAGGCGCTTCCGCTGGGCTACCCAAAACCGTCGTGTAAGCCGCTTGGGCGAATGCATCTCTTGCCAAATCATCTATCTCAGGAGATGGGAACTCCCCTTCTATTATGGATTGGACTTTGGCGACAGAGATTTCTGGATTTCTACGAAGAAGTTCTGCTGCCCTCGCATTTCTTGCGAGGTAGTTTGCGATCAAACTGTTGAAAGCCTTTGCGCCTTCTTGGCTCAACGGCGTGTCTAAGATCGATGCCGGCAAACCTGTAGGCCCACCTGCTCCAATTTTGTCTCCGCTCACATCCAGAAGTTTTCTGAGCCTAGAGAAGTTTCTAGCATCTTCAACGGCTTCGCTTCCGATTCTTCTCAACGCTTTCAAGCTACGGAGGACACTTCTCAAAGTGACATCAGCACCAAGACCCAACGCGCCACCTTCAGCCAAACTGCGAAGTCGCGCAGAGTATTCGCCATCCTTTTCGTAAACTTCTTTTGCATCTAAGTTCGCAAGGGTTTCTTTGCCAACACCTAGTTCGCGAAGGAACGTGGTGGCGTTGCCATTCCTTGGGTCAAACGCGCTGTAATCAATAACTGCCCCAACCCCGTATGCCCGAGTAAATCCACCACTGCTGCCCCCAGACATGACAAACGGAACCATGAACTGAGAGAAGCCCTCAGAAAGTGCGAACACCGTGTCGGCGGCTCCCTCTCCTTCAGCGCCATAATCAACAGGAGTCAAGGCGGTTTGGGGGTTTGGCAGGTAGTCCAAGTCAGCGCCCATAAAGCTGTACAGGCTGTTGGCAATTGAGATACCGCCCTTTGTAGCACCACGACGCACCGAATGAACAGCGCCCATGAAAGGGTTGTTGTAATCCTCAATCATCCCATCACCGTTGAATGCCTGGACGGCCCAGAACGGTTCGTCGGCACGGTTGCCCCAGTAGTAGGCGTACTTGAAAGCACGATCGGCTACAAACCGACCACCTGGTGTGTCTTGAATCAACCCCAAAGTAGACCCAGGAGCATCGACGAATTCTTGTTTGGCTTCTTCTAGTTTGGTTTCTTCTTCAAACCTTCTGGCTTCATCTGCTGGCATTGCCTCAAGAGTTGGTCCAGTTGGAATGTCTTCGGGGTCAAAGATTCGACCATCGGTTTTGACGTCCGGGTTGTTGCGTTGAAACTCAGCGAGCGACTGAGCAAGACGAATCTTGTCGTCCTCTTCTTGTTGCGCACTGGCTTCAAGCGCCTTCGCTTTGGCAACCTCCTCTTGAAGTCGGAGTTCGTCTTCGTTTGGTCCGATGTCAACCAATTCGTCGCTCATGGATTATTCCTATTTTCTTGTGCTTCGCTAGAGAAGTAGTAGCCAGCATCTCCGGCCTGTGGAATGTACAGCTCTCCAAGCCTTTTCAACTCTTCTCGCAATTGTTTATTGAATTCAACAGGATCAGAATCCAGCAAACTGCCGTTCTCTCTGAGCCAAGTTGCGTAGTCATTTCTGAAATCGAACAGCAAACTTCTAAGTTTGAGACGCGCTGCTGCTTCGTCAATATCCCCCCCTAATAACACAGACAGTACACCATCCAGATTTTCAACGACGGATTCAGTCCCAGTCCTTGCAACGAAAGTTTGCGCGATGTCTTTCTCTAATTCTTTAAGGTATCTTGTTTCTTTGAAGGCGTCTAATTTCTTTTCCGCCTCTGCTGCGGCCATAATGCTCTTAAAGTCTGCGAACGTAATCTTGCCTTGTTCGACAGCGGTAAACACTTCACCTCTCATAAATTCTCTTTGCTGCGTAGGGTCAAACAATTCCTGCATCTTAAGCAGTAGGCCAGCAGCCGTTGCGTCGGTGTCCGCGTTTGAGTCGCCGGCATACTGCTCTTTGAGTTTGAGTTCTTGGTAGTCGTTGAAGAAGTCTCTTCCGTCACCTCCAAACTTGTCGATTAGCACCTGGCGGTACTGGGCTTCGTAGCCATCATTTTCGCTGTCAATGTTTCCAACTTTGCCCATCTGAAGCAGCTCAAGTGACATTAGTTTGGCTTGATACTTGTTTTCTTTTCGTGCGTCAGCCAACTGCTGTGATTCGGAATCTTCGTTAGGAACCCGTGCGATGGCGTTGCTAACTTCGTTCCATGCTGAACTGAACGGCGACACGGTGACCAGCATCTGACCAAGTGCAGACAGTTTGTCCTCACGCATGACTCCAGGGTTGACGGCGTATGTGTTAACCGAAACTTTCAAAGCAGAGACCAGCTCAGGATCTTGCTCGGCTTCACCAAAGAACCTGGCGGTCTGACTCAGGTTTGGGGGGCCAGCCTCCATGTCGAAGTTCATCAGCTCGCTGGTGACTGATGCCCCCACGCTTTGGGACAATGCTTCTTTTGCCTGGCCGAACGCCCTGTACCAGTTGGCATCTCTGTTTGACTCTGGAACCTGGTCGAGCAGATCGTTTGCTCTGCTGAACCGACTCATGCCAACCGCAACAGATGCAGCGTCCACCAGCACCGCAGAAGTTTCAAGATCTGAAAGCGTTCCAACAAACTCAGACTTCTCAGTCTCCGACCTCAAGTCACCAAAATTGACTGGATCGTTGTTCGCGGCCAAACCTTCCGAGACACCCCGCAGGATGATCCCCTGCTTTTCTTGGAGTTTGCCTTGATACCAGTCGTTTGCAGCCTGCAACACTGGGTTGTAGAAGCCTGACTCGTAGGTGTCTCTGGCATCGTCAGACCGGAACGAACTCATGGTTGGCTCTGACAGCCCAGTCAGCCAGTTCTGAATCCCGACCTCTGGGGTGTCAGCATCTCCGATGGCATTGAACAGAAGATCCTCCATCGTGACAGCAGCCACACCGGCTTGGTCGTTTGCCGGCGAGATCTCAAGTTGGTCTAGCGTGTCGTTGCGAAGGGCCGCGACCAGAGGCACACGGTCCTCCACGGACGATCGAGCAGCGAACCCAGACTCCTCAAGAGCCTCGGCTTTGTTGTATCTCTGGATTGTCGACCCAAACTGGCCAAGCGACTCTACGACCCCCATGATCTGTCGCAGCTCCTGGCTTGGACGTTCAGGTCGGATCTGGGTTGCAAGCGACAGCGAAGGAACCTGAGGCGCTGACATGCTCGGGGCGATAGACCCCGGCAAGACCTGTTCTTGAATCTGCTGTCGTACGTTGCGCTTTGCCATGTTTATGGATTCCTAGGGATGAATTGGAAACCCTGACCAATGCCTGCCGTCTCAAGGCCAGAACCCAAGTTGTATCCGGCAGAAGCACCACTGAGCGCCCCTGAAAGACCAGAAAGGAATGGGGATGAAAGCATCGACTCCGCCTGAGCCATGGTGTTCTGCATGGCGGCTTCAGTGTCAAAGATTTGGTTCTGAGATTGGGAGGCAATCGTCTTCAGGTCAGACATGGTGTTGGACCCGATGGTTGCCATGAGTTCGTCCCGGCGGTCAAACACATTCATGACTTGTGTCGCAGTCGTACCGGAGAACCCAACGCCAGCACCAGCCGCAGCAGCCAGTCTTGCACCGCGTTCTCGGGCAGACCTCTTGACGGTCTCTAGGCGTTGCTGGTCAGATCGCTTGGACACCTGTTCACGCAGAATCAACTCTCGTTCTCGGATCGCCCCATACCGTTTTTCGGCTTGCTGGGCTGCTCGCCTTGCTGCATTCTGAGCAGCCCGGTTCATTTGGGATGCCTGAGACGCAGAAGCCGCACCGCCCACGATGGCGCTTGCGATTGCGAGTTCAATACCCATGGCTACTCCGTAATTGTGTTGTGCCATCCGTGAGCTTCATACCCACTGATGACCATCTCGTATGAGTTGTTAGAACGAATTTCGATCTTGGTGTCTTCGGCTTTGGCGTTGACACGAACCGTGATATCCCCTTCATCAACACTTGTTGACGTTCGTTGAGTCACGCGGTTGGGAACTTGCGTTGTTGCAAGAGTTCGGTGGCTCAAGGTGATGTCGAACGGACCCGAGTTGTTGTGTCGAACCACAACTTTGTCCAAAGTCAATCTTCCATTGACTATTGGTTTGTTCTGAGGGGTTCTGGCAACTTGCTCAGAAATCACAATATTAGCGTTGACAGACCTTCCGACGATGTACGAACCCGGTGCAAGTCCCGCTGGCACGTTGTAAGTAATACCGTTGGAAGCTGCATCATGCGTGATGTTATATTCTGTGCCATCTTGACCCACCATTTTGTCATAGGTTTCACTAGCACTCACATCAGGAATAGTGATCGTGGAACCACTGGTGTAGTCAATGACAAACATGTGATCCAACGTGATATTTCTAGCGGCTTCAAATCCAGCCGGCAAAGTTGAAGTTACTTCTTCACTATCCAAGTTGATCTGATCGATCTTCAATCGAGTAACACCCGATGCTGGGCTGGTGTGCTTCCAAAGAACAAGTAACTTGTCTTCCAAACAGAAGATGTCTTGAATAGCGTCACCCTGGAAGTTGAACTTTGACCACGCGCTTTGAATACGTTCACGTCCTTGGAAGTAGGTGTTGTAAACGTAAATATCAGAAACAATGCTGTCATTTTGCTCTTTGTAAATCTGAGTGAAACTAGGGGGGTCGTAGTTGCCGTCGAAAGTAACAACGTGACCTGGAGTAATCACCGCGTTTCTGTCTGGACCTGGGGCAATACCTCCTTGCCAAGTATTAGATTCATACCAAAAGTCGGTTCCGTCCGTATCGTTGGCTCCGTCAAGCACCGATTGGGTAGTGTTACCAACGGGCGGTAGAGTGGTGTCTCCACTATCTCCCGCAGTGCGAGGCAGAAGGAAAACCATCGATGGCGAAGTGCATGTAGCAATCCGAATCACGTCTTTTGGCAGAAGGTTTGTAACTTGCAATGACACGTCTTCTGCAACATTTGATACGGCGTTGTCGCTAAAGAAGTATTCAAGAAGTGAGCTACTTTGATCTTTAGCCCCTGCCATGTAAATCCTGTCACCAAGAAGCTGTGGTCGAGCTGGCCTGATGTCATACTTTGTTGCAGGAGTCACCGTAGCCGTATCTGGAGTAAACACGCCGTTCGATCCAATTTCAAACTGCCGGCCAGACTTTGTGAAGACCAGAATGCTCCCACGGTATGGGACGCAATAGTCCACGATGTTTACGTCATTGGCGGCAAGCTGTAGATCAATCGGGTCCGCAGCATTAGGTGCAATCGGTGTTTCCTGAAAGTATGCAAACACATTGTCAGTTCTTGAAAACGAAACAAACTCATCAGATGCAAACGCCAAGCGTCCCTGAAAGAAAGTTACATCTCGAATTGGAAGACCAAGTTTTAGAAACTCTGGAGCAGGGTCGGACTTGTCATCACCCCGTGTAATAGCAACATTTACTTCGGGACTCAACGATGAGTCAGGTTCTAAAAGTCTGTCTATCGCAACATCCGCACTGAAGTTAATCTTCACGGGTTCGCTTAGTAACGGCCCGCCAGTGCATATGACTTTGCCAAGTGTCATGAATTGATTTGAAGGCGATATACCTCCGTCACCATCACGGGTCATTCCAAGTTTGCCACTTGGCTCTACAACGAACTCTTCAGTCGGCTCATTTTGATCGTTGACCTTTGTTCGTCTTTCGTCTATTCCGTTACCCTCAATGGCTTCTTGCACTTCTTTCGCACCCGCAGTGTGGGCCATGCGAGATGCCACTGACGATTTATACTCAGTAGTTTTGTTAGAACCTGCTGCCACTCTTGCTATTCGCAGACCGAAGGTATCCTCGACTTCAGGGATTTCAGAGGTTGAATTCGCCATGGTGGCAGTCATAACTTGTTGCCTAAATGATTTGTTTTCAAAAGTTGCAGGCTGACAGTCAAAGACCAATGGCGTAAGGGTAAGTCTCTTTAACAAGACTGGCATTTTTGAATTGTCAATGACGCTATTGGTGCTAGTCAAAGATGTGTTGACCAGAGTGTTGACGATGAATGTTGTGTCCGCAATCGTTACCAGTCGGTAGTCGTCGTACTGGGGATTGTTCTGTGCCAAGTACGCTGCCGCCTGGCCATTAAGGTTTGTTGTTGCGAATTCATCATTCACCAAATCAAACACTTCCAAGAAGACACTATCGGCTTGCCGACCAATAATCACCGCATACTCTTCATCATCGTCACGTTCAATCTTGTGCATCTTGAACTTGAAATCGTTTGATATTGGGCTGCTAGCGCCCTTGGTAAATGATCCGTGACGTTTTCGAGCGCCCAAGGCAGTGTCAAAGATTATGTTCGTGGCGTCTTCCACCTGAGCTGGAAACCGTAACGCGGCATCCTGTTGGCTGATGCCTTGGTTCAGGTTCTGGACTACGTTGGTGAACTTGTTAGTGGTCATCGTTCACGTTGCTGCTGCGGCTGACCCATGCCAGGAACCATGGGCCGCTGGTTGAATGGTTGCGAAGAGATGTCTGCGATGTTGCGTTCGATCTGTGCCTCGGCTTGAGCATACTCCTGCATCAGTGCGGTGTCCATGTTCAGGTTGCCCTGCATGCGGCGCTGGAAGGCCACCTTGGCCATCCCGATAATTACGTCCTGCAAGTGAGGCGTCAGATCCTCGAACGCCAACAGATCCACCTGGTCCACGAACACAGTGCTGGTGCTTCCAAGGTCGAAGGAGTTGAGTCGTGCGTCGAAGATCTTAGGGGTGCTGCTATCGCTGGTGTCCACCCGAAGTACCAAGGTTCGGTGTTCACTTGGACCGCTGGACTGGATTCTTAGAACAGTCGTGGCAAGATCCACATTGTTGTTGTCAGATCCATTCGGGGTGTACGCCTTGCCAAACACTGTGTTCTCTGGGAACCCCTGAGATTGAACCCGCTTGTTGTAGCGGTCAATGAACTCTTCGGCTCTTGCATAAATCGAAGTTGTGTCTGGTGGGGTCAGACCCGATGGCTTAGTGGCTCCGCTCATGGGGAACTCGCCAATGGTCTCCACCACCTCGTTGATTGCCTCGACGAATGTGAATCCTGGGCCTGCCATTAGAAGATACTCCTGTTCATTGTGCGGCGACGACCGCGAATCTGAGCCATGTCTTCCGTGTCAAGAACGCGAACGTCAGCGTTCCGCATTTCTTCGCGGAAGAAGTTGGATTGTGCAAGTTGCTCCTCGGCCACCAAGACCTGAGTCATGCGGTCCTCTTTGTTGTACGACCGATCAAACCTACGAGCAGTCTTACTGACGACCCAGTTCCTAAATGACTCTGGTACGACTGGATCACTGCCTGAATTAGTGACTAGATCGACCTTGAAGGTGTACTGAACCTTGATGCTGCTGATCTGATCTGTGTTGTCATTAAGGTTGTACAAGATCGAGTCTCGACGAACCACGTCAATGTGAGCGTCTTCTGCATCAGAATCGATTTGGAAGATTTCACGGGAGCCTTCGATTGTGTCAATGATGATTCTGCCATCGCTGTTGGCAGTGAGCTGCACGTTGCGTTTGCTGTTGAAGTGCCAACCCCTGGCTTGCAGCTCTCGGTCGGATGCGTCGATCATTCGCTCGACCAAGCCGGCCAAACTGTTGGTGTTTGTGGCTAAGTTAGATACCGGGAGTTTCCCGATTCGCTCAAGTACATCGTTGACCAGGTCAAGTTTTGTTGAAGCCATTATTTCATCACCGAGAATGCAACCACGATCGTGCCGGTGGCATTTGCGTGGTTTGATATTTGGAAGGTAAATCCAGTTGTGGATTTGACGATTGATTCAACAGTTGCTCGAGGCAGGCCACTGGCAACAATCGAGTCCCGAGGAGAAATGAGAAGGGAGTAGTTTGTGTTTGCGGTAGCGGTAGCAAAGGTGACCGTGTATGTGCCGGCGTTGTGTGACACGTTGCTGATGCCGCCGGAGCCGTTGGCCAAGGTGGGAGTGCCGGCCAAAGTGCCACTGCTCACCGACTCCTCTACTTCTCCAAACGCATGGAATCCAAACCCAGGCGACAAGCCTTGTTGCTGGCTAATTGTTCCAGTAACTGTCAGGTCGCCATTAATGGTATGACTGTCTGAGTTTGAATTGCCGAAAGTGCAATTTCCATCTACAGCAAAATTTCCACCAACCGCAGCGGATCCGAAAGTGATGTTAGTGTTGCTTCCAAAAACAATACTGGTAACACTTGAATCAACTGTAATTCCAGTTGGGCTGAGTGATATGGCATTAAGACCATTTGCCTTTTGAATTTCAAAGCCAGTGCTGGTGGGGTAGGTTGATCCATCTAGTGGACCAAGAGTTAACTTAGACCCAGTCAGAGTGAGTTTCCTGCCCAGCGCAGCACCACTGTTTCTTGTTTCAATAGTAAAGGCTTCATCTACACCTGGCTTGATATCGACGCTGCCAGCAAACTCAACCGCTTGGCTAAAGGTAACTTTGCCGGCAGTGTTTGATCTAATAGTGTTGACTCTTAATTCTGACATTATGCGAATACCATTCCGAAGAAATAGACGTTTGAGTTGCTGTTAAGATTTGGCCTTTCAATCGTAAATCTGCCTCTTTGCTTTAGCCCGCCCTCAAAGTCCGATCCAAACAATCGATCACTGTTATGCATGCAGCAATACTCAAGCGGCCCAACTACTGTGCCTCTCAGTTTTCTGCTTCTGATAAGCACGGTGTAGTTAGTGTTTGGAAGCGGTTCGTCAAAAACCATTTGGAAATACTTGGGTGCAAAGGTGAATATTCCGTTTTGAGCTTGCGCTCCGAACGGGAAATAAGTCAGCCTGCCGTTGTCTTTCACACTTTCAGGGTCGTCACTTGCCTGAAAGCCATATCGGGGGTTGAGAGAGTCTGATACGCCACCGCCAAATTTAACTCCAACCAAGCCTTGTTGAATGACTTCATTACCATTCCATGCATAGCAAAAGTAAGCGTACGGTTGTTTGGCTATATCGCTGCTTCCCGAGATCAGAATGTTGTCGGTAGCGAAGTTGAAGCATTGCGCATTAGACATGTTCAAAGATGGTGCAGTCAACGTGTCGTCTGGACCATCACACACAAAACCCGCATCAGAATCCACATCGCCAGCACTTGCAGAGATTGTGTTTGTCTCAAGATCAATGCAAGAAAGATTTGTGGTACTAAGGCTTGTCGTCGTGATCGGAGATCCAACGGTGCTTGCACCTGTGCCGTTTGCTGCCTTTATCGCGTTAACGCTAATTTGTGTCATTAGGAAGCCTCAAAGACCACACAGTCAAATTCATCTTGGTTACCCAAACCCTTTGCTTCGAGAATGAAGCCACTGTTGATTTTAGTTATGAGCAACACATAGTCAGTTGTCCCGGTTCCGCTGACGCTTGTAAACACCAGGTAGTTGTCATCGCCAGTAGGTCGAGGGGTTTCAAACAAGAAGGTGTATCGAAAAATTCCCGAGGACTGTTGAACTGGCGCGGGCGGTGTAGAGTTGATGTTGTACCGAGCAAGAAAGGTCAGCGTATCATTCGATGCAACGTCCACTGAAAAGAAGGCATACGCCCCGGAACTGGAAAACGTCGTTCCGCCAACAGTTAGGTTAGTGACATCAAGGTTTGTGCAATTCACATTGGTGATGTTTGCAGTCGTCAAAGACGTAGTGCCACTGCTTTGCAGCGTGCTTGCCGTGACTCCCCCAGTTACTGTTACGTTGCCAGAAGCAGTCACGTTGCCGCTAACAGCAGCGTTGCCGTTGACCGTTGCGTTGCCTGTGACAAACATGCCAGTCGGGAAATTGACTGATGCTGTTGTCAGCGAGGTAATCGTGTCAGCCCTCAGCTCCGACATCGTCGCCCTCTTCTTCGACGTTTAGAAACGCCTGGCCTTCACCGAAGCCCTGCTCCCAAGCAGCTTCGATTTGCTTCTTGGTTCCTGGCTTGCGAACGAAGATACCGGCGAGCATTGATACACCGCCGACAATCACCGCACCACCAGGTACGGTTTGCATTGGCCCGTTCAGGGCGCTGAGTCCCATGTCGGTCAGGCTGTTGATCAAGATCAACGTGGACCGACCCTCTTCGATCTCAGCCGCAAACCGCTCGGAGTTGAGCTTGATGTGGCTGGACCACTCGTTCCATGCGTAGCCGGCATCGGCCAGAGAGATCTGGCTTTCCACACCAATGGCCTTTTGCACTGCCGGCGGAGTCTTGATCTGGATCAGGTCATCTGCCTTGCATCCGCTCAGGGTGGCCAGCAGCATCACGACCGCCAGCACAATCACGATGGTGATGGTAGCGGTCTTGTTGTCCTTCACGAACTCTTTGATGTATTCCTTAATCACAGGAGGCCCACCGTTGCGAATCGTGCCGAGCCGCCAAAGGTCAGCCCAGCGTCACTCATCGTTAGCACCAGGTACTCAGCACCTTGGAGGTCGATAGTCAGCGTGGCGATTTCGTTGGTTCCGTTGCTGATTCGAGTACTGGAGTCTCCCTCTTCTTTGGCAAAGGTGTCTACAAAGTCTTCATTCTCAGTCAGCACGCCACTGGACACGCCAGTCTTTGTGCCGAAGGTGCAGAGGAACTTACCAATGAAGTGAGGAACGTATGTGGTGGTTGAACCAGAAGTAAGTGTGTTGACCCCAAAGGCGTACAAACGGATCTGGTCGTTGTCTGCTGTACCAGTCGCAGCCACGCTTACCTTGGCCAGATTTGCGTAAGAGCATGAAAGGCCAGACTGGCTGTTGCTCACGCCGACAGTTGTGGCATTAGTAAAGGTGCTGGGGTAAAGCACCGCTTTGGCTTTTTCAGTTAGAAGAAGTTGTGAAGTTGGCATTTTGAATTTGGTCCTGCTTGTCTTCGATTCGGTTGATTCGTTCGATGACCATCTCCTGACGTGTCATGATGACACTCAGTTGTCGGTCATGATGTATGTACACCGCGAACAACGATCCAAGAATGGTCATGATTGATGCGAGGATGCCGCACCAATCTTTTGCGCTCAGTGAAACTGTACGGTCTGAATTGACGGTCATGACGATACCCAAAGCCCCCACCATCCTCTCGGCCCCGAAGGACCGAGAGGTGGCTGGAGGAGAAGAGAAAGGAGAAGGATTACGATCGGGCCATGTTGATGACGCCGGAACAGAACGGAGCCAACACATCGAAGCCAACGTGCATTTGAGCCTTCATGAACTTCACGTTACGACGCTCGTCATCTTCAATGACAGTCCGCATACCGGAGGCTTGCACCATGCCGATAGCGGGCTGACCCATGCCTGCACCGCAAAGTGCAATAGCAGCAGGTCGCTTTTGGCCGGCCGCAGTAAGACCACACTCGAAGTCGTACTTGCTGAATTCAGTGTCAATGAATTCGTAACGTCTGTTGGTCGTTCCAGTCCAATCACCAGGAAGGTTATTGGTCAAGATCAACTGGAAGCCTTCAAGCACGCCGATGGTTCGGGTGTTGAGGGTTCCTGCAACAGATCCGTCGTTGAAGTCACGATTGAAGATGTCTTGTTCGTGACGCAAGATTGAACGGATGTAAGGAGGAATGAACAAGAATCGACCTTCTTGCGGAACGTTGTCTTCGTCAAACTGACGAGCCAAAGTGGCAACGTCGTTTCTGAACGCAGTCGAACCACCAGAACTGTCGGCAAAGAACGAGGCAATACCACTACCGCCGGAAACCGTATTTTCAACAACTTGACCGCCCGGCATCACACCAGCAATAGCAGCGGTGGTAGCAGCCTTGAGGGCAATCGCCGCAATCTTGCGGTCGAGGTCAGTTGCAAGTGAACGACCCAGCTTCTGGCTGAACGGGGTCAGCACGTCAAAGTGGGTGAGGTCCAGGTCGGCAAATGGCACGTCAATCGCAGCCACAAGAACGTCGTCCACGCGGACAGTCTTCTCGGACATCTTGATTTTCTTACCAGTGATGAAGTCGCCTGGGTTGTGGTAGCCAGCCTTGAGGCCACCTTCAGAGGCAACGTCGTCTGCGTCAGTGAAGGGGCCGTCAGTGGTGTCTGCATTGTCTTCAAGCGCGTTGAAGAGATCAATGTCATCACCGATGACTGGGAACTGAGCGACGTGTCCGCCGTCAAGTTGACGCTGTGCGATGAACTCGCCCATGCGATCGTAGAAGACGGAGTTGGTGTAGAACTGCTCAAGCGTTGTGCCTGAGAAAATCTTCAGTGCAAGCGCACGGCTGTCAGCACCGAATTTATCGGAGAGGGTGCGAGTAGCGCCGAATGGGACTGCGGTTGGTCCTGCGCCTGCACCTGAAGGGAGATCGAGAGTCATAATGACTTTCCTTTTTGTAAGAGGTGTAAGAGTAGAGGTAACAGTCCAAGGTATCCGTACGCTTCGGGGCGCTTACGCGGTATCCCTAGCCTTACGGGCTTGAGTTGATTTGTTAGAGAGTGCCTTCGTTCACATCCCAGTCGGCATCGTCATCTTCAGTAGCCGGCGAATCAGGTTGATCCGTTTCCGTTGCTTCATCAGATTGTTGAGCCGCCAGTTTGGACTCCAGATCCTTGATCTTCTCAGTGAGATCTGCATTGTCCTTGGTGAGGGTCTCTTCTTTGGTTCCCTGCGGCACGAAGGATTCAAGTGCAAGTCGGAATGAATCTTCTTCTGTTGTACCTTTTGCACTGTGTACCGCCTTTTCAGTTTTGACATCAACCAGCTCGCATACAACGCCACCGGCGTTGGATAGGTGTGCGAACCTAGGTCTCAAGTTGTGCTTCATTTCAAGAACGGCAGCACGCTTTATAAGTCTTGGGTCTCGTCTCATCGATCAACTCCTCTGATGATGTGTTCGGGTGTGTTTGAAAGCCTCTTCAGATATGCGGCATTGAAGCCATTCTGTCTTGCCTCTGCCGCTGCTTTGACGTACTCATCGACTGTTTCAAATCCAGACATGGTGTTGGGCATTGGCGTGCCTTGCACCAGTTCCTGGGTCATGCCACTGCCGCTGGCCTGCTTCCAATCAAACATCAACTCTTTGACCGCCGACTCGTACTGACGTGGGTCGGCAAGCCTTTGGTTCAGCGAATCAACTTTGTCGGCAGGCAGATTCTGGCCAGCCCAGTTGAATAGGTTCTCCAACTGCTCTTCGCCGCCGGCAATGGTTGACGCACGGCTCTTTGCTTGCTGGACTTCGTAGCCAGTGTTCTGCGAGATGGCTGCTTGGCCACGCAGGAACTGGTCGACAATCTCTCTGTTGAATCCAACGCCAGACAACTTCTGGTACTGCTCGTCGGTGAGCTTTCCGTCGTTGACCCAGTTGGTTCCAATCTCCTCTCCGCTGACTCCTGCCTGCTGCATCAAAGCATCCAGCCCAAGTTGGCTGTTGTCTGGGCGTTCGCCCATCTTCTTCTGCAACTCCAGGTATGACTTCTCGAGATCCTCTGGCGAGTTGAACTTGCCAGCGTATTGCTTTTGATGCTCGACCTCGACGGACCCAGTGGCTGGCATAGCAGCCTCTTCGACCTGGGCCTCTGCTTTCGGCGCACCGCCTGGCGACTGGATCGAAAGATCCGTGCCTTGAACTTCTCCTTCAGACATTTGGATTCTCCATTTGGCCCATCGCCGCTTCGACGAGGGCTTGACCTCCAGACTGTGCCACCTGTTGGCCGGCAGTCTGCATGATTTGTTGTTGCTGTTGCTGGGCAGTCTCCTGCTGCATTACCTCTTCGGACTTGACCAGACCAGGTTCGTAGACCCCAGAGTGCCTGACCAAGATGTCGAGCAAGAGGCTGCGGTCGAATCGCTGCATCATGTCCGGCCCCATCTGTGCGATGGTCTGCAACAGTTGCAGCAGCTTCTGCTGGTCGCCCTCTCGAGACAGGGCCGAGATGCCGGTCACAGCCTCGACCTCGACCGAGTCTGCCGGCAGGGCTGGCATGACCCCGTCCCGCTCCAGGAGGTGCATCAGACGCTCGACCAGTGGGATCTGAAGGGCATCTGCTATCGGAGCGTAGACGCCGCCCAGAGCGCCTTCTAGTTCCATTGCGACCCTCTCAACGTGGAGCCGGGAGGCACGTTCATATGTCGGCAGTTGCTCGGCTTCCATCATCATGACCTTGGACAGGTCACGCGACAGAGATTCCCGCACGTTCTGGACCACGCCGAAGTCGCCGGCACGGTCGGTGCGGAGGATGCCCACATCGGTGACCTGCCCTCCCTGAACCCTCGCTTGGAATACGGAGCCGGTTGGCAACGCCAGATCCTGGGGTCGGACCTGACTCGAGTAATCCAAGGCGAAGAGGTGCTTGGAGCTGAGGGCGGCAAAGTCAAGAAGCCGCTCGGTCAACTCGTTGATGGCACGCACGTCGCCCAGATTCTCCTCAATGATTCCTCGACCGTAGTGTCCAGTCGGGGGCAGGGAATACGGGATAGCAAAGTACGGTGAGACCTTCTCCTCGGAGGTCACGATCGTCACATCTTTGACCTGCTGCTCCACCACCCAGCGTTTGGACATCGGGTTCCACTCGCACTTGGTGTAGAGATCTTGCATCCGGTCGTAGGCCGGAGTGTTCATCTCGGTCTCCAGATCCAAGCCAATCATTTCGATCTGCTCGGGAGACAGAGAGAGTGAGTCCACCTGCTCACGGGTGATCATGTACATCACATCACCCGAGGTGCTACGCCGCACGACATAGTTGTCCCGGCGGTGGATTCGGATCTGGTACTCATCCGTCATCTGGATCAGCACGTCCCCGGTCACCAGAAGCTGCGAGATAGCAGACCGCATCCGAGACCTGAAGCCAGCACGGCGGGCGTTGGTCCCACCATCGCTGTCGTCCTTCTCCAACTTGGCAAGCATGATCATTTCATGGATTCTCAACTTGTCTTCAAATGATTGGAGCAGGCTGGGGTCCACCTCTGGATCGAACTTAAACTTGGTCGCTGGCTTCAGCCGGAAGAATGGCTGGCCAGTTGGGAACAAAGCCAAGAGGAGGCGACCCTCCAGGTTGGTGATGCCACGGCTTGCAAGGGCGCTGAAAGCCTGGGGCAAAGTTTCACCATCGTTCCAGCCCTCGGGGGGGAGGATGTGAGGCTTGGTCAGTTCGGCACACAAGCGTGCCTTGTCCAGAGAATCACCGCGTTCGCTGTCATCTCGCTCGAACGCAGCACGGATTGATGGAAGCATATCAGTTCGGGTTCACACCAGAACCAGCCCCGTATGTTGGAATTCTGAGGGCAGTTCGTGAGCCTCGACGACGGGTGTCATCGTCCTCGTCCGTCTCTTTGAACGGGGCAGGCTCGGTGGTTTTCGCTGGCAAAGGTGGGGGTGGAGGTGGCGGTGGAACTTCGATATCAGGTGCGCCCATTGCTTTCCCTTTCTAAGAGTCTTAAGAGTTCGTCGACAACCGACCTCCTGCCGGCGTCAAATATCAGATGATTCGGTTGGTTCAGACAGCCCGGAGTCTGCACAATCGGAGGCTTTACAACCTGGTCCAGCTCCCGTATCAGTTGATCCACCGTCAGTGGTAGCCTTGTCGGCAACGAGGATGTTCCAGACATATCCATTCTCCAAAAGCCAAGTGGCCAGTACTGGGCCAGCCCAAACGTGGGACGGAACTTCGATCCCAGCCCCCTGCTTCATGGCCACATAAATGTTTGTGAGGCAAGTCTTTCCCTGCCAAGCACCCCAAGTAAACAGGGTTCCGTAGTATCGCACGTTGCTCAGAATAAACTCGAGCCACATAGGACGGCGCTTGAGATTCAACTCGTCGAAAGACCAGCAGCGGCGTACCGGGATATCAACCCACCCAATGATGTTGGGGTACGCCTTCGCGAACCGCTGCTCATCCATGACGAGTGTCGTCCTGAACTGGTGGTCGACCACCTGCCCATCGCATGCCATGACGACGTGCCGCATATCACTGTGAAATACCTTGGCAATCACAGAGGATCCAATGCAGCCAAGCAAGACACCTGGTCGTCGCATCGTCCAGCGCCAGCCCATGCGGCGAATGAAGTCTCCTAAACCCCAGCCTTTAACGAAGTAAAGCCTGAGCGGTTTTGTTCCATTATCCGGGGAACACTCAAGAGAAGAAGTAGTCACTGTTCATAATCTCCTGTAAATCGAGTTTGCCTTTCGGCGGTGGGGGTTCAATATCCGCGAGAGGGTAGTTGAATTTCCAGAACTTGTAGATCTCATCAATCTGATCTTGGTCATGCAGCTCGATGAATTGTTCCTTCGTGATTTCAACCACCCGGTCCATGTTCTCAGCGTGGGCAAGGTACGCATCGTGGATGCCGGCAAAGTCAATCTCCTCATCAAAGCAGATGATTGCAACCATCCCTTCGTGAGCGCCATCCCAAGAGTGGACTATGTTTGGCGGGCCACCCTGACGCTGCTTGCCCTTGGACACCGGCAGGTCTTCACGCCTATGCCCCAGGATCACACGCTGCATTACGGTCTTTACCTCGACCCGCTTGGTCTGACGGTATGGCTGGACAGCCACCACACCCATGGGAGTCTTCCACTTGAGACCAACGCTGGGGTACACCTTGCAGATTGACTTGGTCGATTCCTCGATCCAACGCATCAACTTCTGCGGGCCAGTGAACACGTCGCCAAGAGAGTCCAAGGTTACGTTCGCCAAGTACATCGAGCAGGGCTTGAGTCGTTCGTTCGGGAACTCAGCATCCTTCAGCTTCTGCTTCACCTGGTCCTTTGCACCAATGCGAGTGACGTTGTAGTTGGAAGTCATGACCGGCTGCTTGATCACGCTGCGGGTGAGGTACGGCAACACCTCGTCCGACATCGGGTTGGAGTCAGCCTCGATATTCAACTGGGCAACTCGCCTCACTTCCTCGTATGCATCTTGAGGTGAGTCGCTTGGGATCAGGTTCACCCACTTGCCACCTTCGGCATCCCGAGCTGCGGCACAGTAGTGCTGAGTCCCGTTGCAACTTCCGTCAATGTGGACCGCAAGACGTGAGCCATACCTGTCATCGCAAAGCGCCTTGCATGCGGCAAGAAACTGGAACGGCTTGTCTGCCTGGCTCCACCACTCCACCATCGACATGGGATCTTTGGCCGTCATCTTGATTTGAGATGCCATGTCTTTCACATACTGGATGCGACCATCGAAGTCTGCCTTGTCGTAGCCCCACATGTTTGCGGCGTGGATCAGTAGCCAACGGCGACCGCTGTCTGTCAGCTCAACTTGCTTTGCAAAGTGAAGCAGCCCACGGGATGAGTCGTTGCCATGGTGATTCAGCCAAACCGGGATCGGGTAGTACCTGAATCGAAAGCACATTTGATGCGGAAAGTAGAACGCATCCTTCTCAAGCATCCGCTGTGCCATCGATATCTTCTGCACGAACTCAATCCGCTGGCCTCTGATGCTGGCGTTTTTGCCATGGATATCGTGAGCCTCCTGCTTCCATCGCTTCAGGCTTTCTTCATTGGTCTCGATATCGATGGGCTTCGGCGGCATCGGAACCAGGTCGGCACGCGGTATGCCAGCAGACCCTCCGCCTTGGTCCCAGAGTTTGCTCATCACATCCAGCACGAAGTCATTAACCTTCCAAGCTGTGGAGTTGATTGCGTTCAGGGACTGGTACAGCACCTCGGTGTTGCTCTCCTCCAATGCAGTCATCTGGTCGGAGGTCGGCTTGGAGATGAGAGGGGTCTTGACATTGACATACCCCCCACGCAACTCATCGCACCACTCGTATGGTGGGACCAGCATGGGCATGAACCTTGGCCGCAAGTGCTGACGGAACATGTGTCCATCCTCGATGGCCCTGAAGGTTGCGTCACTCAAACGGATGCAGCCTTTCTGCTTTTTGTCCCGCCACTGCCGCTCGTGAATGAATGACTTCTGCATGACGACCTCGTCGTCCACCTCTGCCGGCAAGGTGCAGATCTCAACGGCACAGTTGATCAGGATGGAGCCAGTGGTCACGCAGGCTTTGCGATTCCATAGGTGGTCATCCAGAGAGTTCTTCGCCCAGTGGTTCACGCGGGCTGGCGTGATCCGTCTGAACCTGGAGTCGAGCGCCTCCATGTCCCGGCGGTCGTGGTCCCTGATCATGTCGTGATGGATCTCTGCGATGACTGCGTTGCCAACGGCATACGCCATCTTCATGAACAGATCGCCAGCAGGCTCTTGGACACAGCGACCGAGCATGGTGTTCAGTGTGATCACAGCCAAGCGGTCGACATCTAAAGAACAAACGACCGGACCTCCAATGGCCCGGCCGTTGCCTGCGTTCCCTGCAAGTATTTCATCTTGCTCATGCTTGATTCGGTTGACCAGCCATGGGAACCAACTGACGATCAACCGCTCGACTGGCTTCAAGCTGCCAGCTTCTCCTCGAGCCACCGCTTCATCGCATAACTTGCGATACCTTTGGACTCCCATTTGGATAGCGTCAATCTCAAGTGATATCTGCTCTCCAAGTTTGGAGTCGACCAGTGCGTCACCTACTCGGAGCGGCATTGATCACCTCCACTTCTTTGAAGCCTGAACCCTGGCGCTTAACGATCTTGAGTTTGCCTCGACCGTACGCAGCCCAGAGTTTCTTGTCCTTTTTGAACTTGGCTGTCTCGACTCCCTTCACATCAACGTACCACCCCATGCCAATGGACGGGTGAGGTATTACGAAGAAGTCTGGAACGTACACGTTCTCAGGTACGCCAAGCCAGACACGGGGCTGGCAAATGTAGTCCATGATCGAGCCAGTCTTGACAGAGTCCTCGAGCATCTTGCAGTACTCCATCTCTGCTTTGGAGCCGAAGGTGCGACCGAGGTACTGCCTCTCGTTCGCTGGCGATACTTTGTACTTACTCATCCTTGAGTCCTCCTTGGGACGGAACAGTGTGCCGGACTTCTTGTATGGCACTATGACATATCCGCTCGGTGGTGTGTTGCTTCTCATGCAAAGCAGTGCGCCGTCCGGGGCGACTCCACACCAAGATTTCTTACCGCAGACTACGCATGGATTCCTCGCGTCAACCCGCTTCCACCCTTTCATCAATCACCTCCATCAGTCATCGAGCCGCACAGCCCGGCCACAGTTTTTGCAGACCATCAGACCTGGTTGAATCTCTTCGTCCATGTGAAGGCACTCTCTTTGGTGCTGGATCTTTTCGTTTGCTTCAGTAATGTCACCAACCAAGTATGGATCGGTTTCAGGTTCGGTTGCTTTGGGTGGCTTACTAAAATCAGACACTTTGCTTTCCTCCGTTGATGTAGTAGTCAATCAGCTCACTGGCTTTCGCCTTGGTAATCTCGGTGTCTTGAACACCGTACGCTTTCAGAATCCTGCACTGTGCGATGGTGCAGAGTCCGTGCTTCTGCCGGCGGAAGATCTCCCTCTGCAACTTGGTGGCATCTGACTTACGCATAAAGCGTGCGTCAACTTTCCACTTGCTTAGGAAGTCACACTGACGATCGGTCGCCAGCGCCTCGTCCTCGGATGGCAGAGTCGGTGCATCCATGTCAAGCACAGCAAACGGATCAACCACGGTGGAGCCGAAGTCAACCCTTGCTCGGACCACCGCCCGCCGCTCCTCACGTTCCCGCTCCAACTGACGTGCGTCCTCCTCCAGGGATTCGTCTGCTTCTTCGAGGCAATCCTCGAGGTCGACAGCCTCATCCTTGGTGGCGGCGATACGCTTGGCACGGTTCAACCTTGGCCCAGAGTCAGGCTCGATCAGGTCGAAGGCGTTGGCCAGCCGGTGCTTTGAGCAGTTGCCAACGAAGTCAAGCACCAAACATTCTGGCTTGTCAGAGCTGGCGATCGCGGCCCGTCTCTCCCCGTCAGATCCACCCGCCGACGACAGCACGTCAGGGAGAGGACGGAGACCGCGACCAACCATTTGGGCATACAGCGCCCTGCTCTTTGTTGGACGTGCGAGTACCACCACTTCACACTCGGGGCAGTCCCATCCCTCGGTTGCAATCATGCAGTTGCAGAGGTATCGGATCTTGCCTTCCGAGAATTGTTGGAACGAGATCTGTCTCTCGTCCGCTGGAGTCAAGCCGGATACGGCAACGGCACTGTCAGGTTCAGCGCGGTTGAGTATCTCTGCCAGGCGTGTGGCCTGATCGACTGACACGCAGAAGATCACCGCCCGCTTGCCGGCAGCAAGTTCCCGTGTTGGTTCAGCCACCGCATGCAGGTGCTTCTCCTGCCCCATGATTCGGGAGACCTCCAGCTTGTTGAGGTCACCGGCAGTGCTTCGCACCTGGTCCAAATCAATCGACTTCACCTCGACCACCCGGTACTTGATCGGGACAAGGTAGCCGTCATCCATCGCCTGCTTGAGCGTGTACTCATGGGAGACGGTGTCGAAGATCTCGAGGAGGCTCCGCTTGTCCATGCGGTCAGGGGTAGCCGTAACCCCGAGCAACTTGTGGCTGGAGTTCTTGAACATGTGCGCCAGGATTTTGCGGTACGACTTGGCCGCAGCATGGTGGGCTTCGTCAATGACGGTCAGGCTCCAGTGGTCTGGGTTCGTGACCACATGCTCAAGCCTGCTGCCGCTTGTGATGCTGGCGACTGATGCGACCACGACCCGTGGCCGGGATAACAATCCCTGATCCAACGTGGTCTTGGTGTTCATCTCGATGCCGACATCGATGCCGGCGTCGGTCATCGTTTGCCATAGCTGCATCACCAACTCCTCGCGGTGAGCCAGCACCAGCACGTTGCCCGCCCTCGCCTTGTCGACGATGGAAGTGATGATTACGGTCTTGCCTGTGCCGGTCGGACTGATCAGCAATTGGGATGGGTGGCGACGGAACCCCGTCACCACCGCATCCACTTGCTCCGATTGAATGGGTCGGAGTTCACGCATCAGAACGGCAGATCATCTTGCGAGGCGACCGGCTCGATCACCTCTGGTTCAACGGCCTTGCCAGATTCGGGCAGGATAACTTCGTGACCCTCAAGGTCACTGCCCCACTGGGTCTCGGTGTACTCGAGGCGGATTGGCTTGCCAGCCTCGTAGTCATTCATCACCTTCACTGCGACCCACCGCTTCATGGTTCCCATCTTGGAACCGTCAGCAAGGTGGACGAAGTGCTTCGTGTATGTCTTGCCTGCCTTGCTTTGCAGCTCGACATCAAGTTCGACTTGGACAATGTTGTGACTGCCGTCTTCGTTGACCGCATCGCCACCCCCTGCCCCCGACGCCAAGGGTGGACGAGGCGTCGGGGTTCTGGGAGGTGACTCGGAGGTACGGTTCCCGCCGGAGTGGGGAGCCTCCGGCGGGGGAGATGCAGGCAATGACTCCTGCGTAGCCTTGTGTTCTTCAAGTGATACACCAAGTTCGGTCTCACCTTCAGACTCAACATACACGGGTGCAGCACCCAGTGCATCAGGGCAATGCTCACGATAGCCTGCACTGATCGCTCTTGCAAACAACATTGCCTTGGGAAATTTTTTCCAGTTGGCCCCACCCAGACCGGCCCTGCCTGCATCCTGCATCGAGAACTCTGTGACCCCGATTTCTTCGCCGGTCCCAAGGTTCACAAAGGTGATGCGGCAATACTCGGTCGTGGTCTCAGCACGATAATCGTACTTGCCCGACCGCTTGATCGCAGCAGCCATAAGGTTCGCAGCCAAGACGACCTTGCCATTGATGACGTGAAGGCCAGCCATGGCGTCGTACGGAGTGAGGCCCAAGCCTTGCCCGACCGCCAACTTGGTGGCACATTGGGCAGCGTTGCGGGCGTCAGGGAACATGCCCGACTGGGCGAAGATAGCACCCAACTGAACTGGGTCATACGGTTGAATCTGGTTCATTTTAAACCTCCTATGGTTGTCTTGTACTCTGCTTGTCCCCAACTTGCAAGCGGGGAATTGTCAATTGCACGGATAACTTTGCGAGCGTACTCCAGTGATGACTTACGCCACGGACCTCGAGGACCACCCACCCAAGTGCGTGCCTTGTCCATGTTGGTGGGCTTCCTACCCAG
>MDTG01192189.1_pt1 | contig 29599 bp, 32 predicted proteins | sample 811421 | NCBI WGS metagenome assembly MDTG01 (sample SAMN05326645, study PRJNA326480) | marine metagenome | isolation source: seawater | place: Pacific Ocean: South East | collected 2011 | reverse complement strand
TTTTTTACACTTTTAAATATCATAAAAATAAAAATTAAAAAATTTAATACTGATGAAAATTTTCTCGATCAATATGCTTATTGGAATAATAAACTATTAACCCAAGGCACTAATTTTTTTGGTGGAGATTCACTTAATACTATTGATTATCAATTATTTGGAGTGATTCAATGTCACTGCAGCATTCCTTACTTTCCTCTAGTTAAAACTCTTCAAGAAGATAAAGAGCTTGACTGCTTAAGAAAGTGGGTTTCAAATATGCATATTAAATTTGCAGACTATCCACATCTTTATTCTGCTGATTATTTTAATCCTAAGCAAAAAATTATCCAGAAAGCTTCTTTTCTAGAAAAGATAACATACTGGTCAGGGTTAGTTACTTTGCTATTAATGCTACCGTTTACTATAGTTTTAATATTATTTCTTTTAATGAGAAGAAAATGAGAGAGTATCTATCGGAGGAGGGGCTATTACTTTCCTTCGAGGTGAGATAGAATGGTAATATGAATAAAGAATCTTTTTTTTTAATATTCTCAGCAGTAGGTGTATTCCCTGTTGCCTTAGCTTACGGTGCTTACCCAAGCATCAGTCTGCCACTTTTGTATAATATAGAGATAACTAATAATAATTTAGCTAATGTATTTAGAGCAATTATGGGGCTCTATATTGCTTTTAATATTTTTTGGGTAATTGGTGCTCTCAATCAATCATTGCGAATAAGTGCGCTTTGGAGTCTATTCATTTTTTATACTGGAGCTGGAGCTGGTAGAGTTTTAAGTATTTTTACTGATGGAATGCCAGATACGATTTTCATAATATATCTAATTTTGGAAATCCTTGGTTCAACAACCTCTTACTGGCTTGTTAGAGGAATGCAAGAGAGTAATTGAAAAATTAAAGAAATGATAAAAAGATTATTTGATTGGTTCAAAAGAACTAAGCTAACTGATTTTAGTTGGATCAAGACAACAAAATTTGTTCAATTAGAAGATATTGATGTTTCAGAAGATCCTGTTCGTCCAGAGCTAGATTTAGAATGGAGAAAATCATTTGATAGAAAAATTTTTGGCCTTGAACATAACAAAAAAATTGAAGCAGTTATGTGTTTAGCTTTCACAAATGATATCCCTCACACTGTACGAGAGTTAGATTTGATGAGTAAAATTAATAAGTATGAACAAAATGCTGATACAGTCATTGCCTATACTGTTTGGTCTAATAAAAAAGGTGCTGGTAAAAAAATAATGGAAGAAGCTTTACAATATGCAAAAATAAATGGCTTTAGAAGGATAGTAACATTGTCTCCATTAACACCAATGGCAACTCATTATCACATAAAAAATGGAGCAAGGCTCATAGGGCTTAACCCGACAACTCAAAATTTTGAATATAGTCTAGATAACTAAACTCTAAATGAATAACAAAGATTTTAATAAGGGCTTAGGACTAACTGCATTAGGTTCCTTTTGGTGGGGAGTTTTTGGCGTTATTTACTTTGAATATGTTGCTTATATTGGACATATCGAGGTAGTTTTACATCGAACTATTTGGACTTCATTATTCCTAATTTTAACAACATTTTATTTTTCCAAATGGAATATCTTCTTTAAAATAATAGGAAATACTAAAAAGTTAATTACACTTTTTGGATCTGGCATTTTAATCTTTATTAATTGGGCTGTTTGGATTTATGCAGTTTCATCTAATCAAATTATTAATGCGAGTTTTGGTTATTTTATAATGCCAATTTTGAGCGTTTTTTTGGGTTATATTTTTTTCAAAGAAAAACTAAATATTAAAAGAATTCTATCTATTGGTCTTGTAGTTTTATCCGTATGCTTTTTATTAATATTTAACTTTCAGTCTATACCATGGGTTGGCTTAATTGTTGCTTTATCTTGGGGTTTTTATAATCTTTTAAGAAAAAAAATAAACGTTGATACCGATGTAGGGCTACTAATTGAAAGTTTGTTCATACTTCCATTTGCAGTTGTAGCTTTTTATATATTAACTATTAGTGGATACAATGATTTTGGTTTATCAAATCCATCATTAAGCTTGTTATTGCTTCTAGCTGGTCCAATGACTGTTATACCCTTGTTCCTTTATGTAAGAGGCGTTGAGTTATGTGGTTTGGGGCCATCAGGTATGATTTTTTATATAACTCCTACATTTCAATTTATATTAGGTTATTTATATTACAATGAAACATTTTCGATTGTTAAACTAATAAGTTTTATTTTAATTTGGATTGCGGTATTTATTTATCTAAAAGATTTACATGAAAATAATAAATATCAATATTAAAGATTAAATAGTAATTATTCTTAAATCATAATGAGATCTTCATTCATATTTATTATTGTCTATACTATTTCTTTTATTGTAGCATTAGTTTCCTGTTCATATTTACTTCATTTAAATCAATGGCTAGTAGTTTTAATAGGTCATCTAATCGCAACAATTGTTCTATTTACTGCTAGTTCTATCTATAAAAATTCAAGCTTCTGTGACCCTTTTTGGTCTATAGCGCCAATTCCTATAGTTTTGTATGTTTCTTTTTGGCCAGAGTCAAAAACATTAGATTATGAAAAGATTTTTTTATTTCTAATACCTATTTTATTTTGGGGAGTAAGATTAACATTCAACTGGGCAAGAAAGTGGGAAGGATTAAATGATGAAGATTTTAGATATAAAGATCTTAAGTCGCGTAAATTTTCAAAATTGATAGATTTATTTGCTATCCATATTTATCCAACTTTGCAGGTTAACTTGTCTCTTTTACCAATTTATTTTGCTTTATCTGTATCTTCGAATGAAGTTAATTTCTTTCTCTATTTATCAAGCCTATTTACATGCATAGCAATAATTTTAGAAATGATTGCTGATAAGCAATTATTCGAATTTAAAAAAGATAAAGCAAATTTAAGAAAGTTTATTCAGAATGGGCTTTGGAAATATTCAAGACATCCAAACTATTTAGGTGAGATACTTTTTTGGTGGGGCATTTTCTTTATGTGTATTAGTGTTAGTGTTAATTTTTGGGTCCTTTTTGCATGTCCTCTTACAATGAATCTTATGTTTACTTTAAAAACATGTTCAATGATGGATGAAAGAAGTCTAAAGAAAAGAAAGGGATATGATAAATATATGAAAAAAACTAATCAATTGATTATATGGCCATTTTAAGTTTAAGATTAATTATGAAATTTTTTTTAATTATTCTAATTTCATTGCACCTAGTTAACTTTGTTCATGGAAGCGAGATATCTCCGGGAGTTTTAAGAACACCAGATAGTCAATTCGAAAATTTAAAAGACTATCCCTTTGAACCTAATTTTATAGAGATTCAAGGTCTGCGTGTACATTATCTAGATGAAGGTCCTAAGAATGCAGACCCTATTTTTCTTCTTCATGGAGAGCCTACTTGGAGTTATCTTTTTCGTAAAATGATACCCATTCTAACAGATGCTGGGCATAGAGTGATCGTTCCTGATATGATAGGTTTTGGAAAATCAGATAAATTTATTTCTAAACATGATTATAGTTATGAACATCATATAAATATGATGAAAGAATTGGTTGAACGACTAGATTTAAGTGATGCTACTTTTTTTGGCCAAGATTGGGGTGGACTAGTTGGTTTAAGAGTTGTAGCCGAAATGCCAGATCGGTTTGAAAGAGTGGTAGTTTCTAATACTGGAATGATTGCAAGTGAAGGATTTGCAGGTTGGATTTTTGAGAATTTTGTTAAATTATTAGTTTGGTGGAATGGTCCTGTTACTTTTGATGAATTAAAGGCAGCTATGGAAAAAGTTAATGAAAAAAAAGATCCATCAGAACTTGAAGGACTTAGAATGTTTTCAAAATGGATTTCTCATGCTTATTACTCAGAAGATATGGATGTTTCTGGTATTATACAAATGTCTGGAAGATTAGACCTTTCTGAGGCAGAAATTAGAGCTTATGATGCTCCTTATCCATCTGGAAGATATAAAGCTGGTGCTCATATATTTCCATATTTAATTCCAACTCAACTTCAGGAGAATGAAGATTATTGGGTTAACGTATTTGAAAAATGGGACAAGCCTTTTTTAGTAGCATTTGGAAGCGAAGAAAAAATTACAATGAGATTTAAAGAGGATTTCATGAATCGAATACCTAATCCTACTGAAGTGGCATTAGAGGGTGTTGGACATTTTTGTCAAGAAGAAGCAGGACCCGAACTTGCGAATTTAATTAACAATTTTATTGCTGGAAACCCAGTTGATTAATTTTTAAGGTAAATGAATCTTGAAAAGTACAAAATTCCAATGGCAGAGTTATCTTCCAGTACAAAAGAGTCTATCCAACAAAAAATACAGTATTGTGAATTTTTAGGGTATGAACATGCGAATAAAATTCATAAAAAGAAAAAGTTTTCTATAGGTATTTGCAGAAATTCGAGAGGAGCTGCACTAGTTACTTGCATAACTAAGATGCCTGAAGTTACCCCTAAGATGATTGATTGGTGGTTTGGTTGGCATATTTCAGAGTCCGAAAGGTACAGGTTATGGCATCCAAGAGATCATATTTCATCTGAGCTAAAAGTAGATAATTTAAATTTTCCTACAGATAAAGAAAAGTATATTCATCTTGATTCATATGTCTCCGAATATATAGGTGAAGAATTGAACAGTCTTTGTATATCATTTGTTGAACCCGAAGAGTTTGGATTTCCTAAACTAGATCCTGATAAAGAAACTGCAATTTGTGCACATGTTAAAGATCTGAATAGAAATGTATCTATAGGAAGCCTTACTCATCTTGTAACTAAAACTCCTTCAGGATCAATTATGCAAAGTAGTTTTTGGTTGGGAATGAATCCATACCATACTAATTCATTTATTAATTTTATTGTTCGTCCGATAATAAATTTAAGAATAATTAAGCTGATACTTTTGCCTGATCAGCTTACATATGACTTATTAAAACATTGTGCAGAAGAAATGAGCCATTTAGCAAAAATTTTGCCACAACTGTATAATGATGTATAATTTATTAATATGAACGCAGAGACTCTTATTATCATTGTGCAAATGGTTGCTGCATTTGGTGTGGTGGTTTCAGTAATTTATCTTGGAGTACAGATTCATCAACAAAATGAAATAACAAAAGCTCAGTTTGGTCACTCACTTACTCAGAGAATGTACGAAAGATATTTCAATACAGCTAAAGACAAAGAGTTTAGTGAGTTTCTTGCGAAAGATTGGGCTAAGGGTGATTTAGATGATGCAGATAAATGGAGAGTAGCAATTTTCGTTAATACGGTTCTCGTCGATATTTTTGATACTTATGAAAAAGTTCAAAAGGGATTTGTTGATGAGTCTCATCTTAAAATGAGAGTCCATATGTTAAAACTTGGTACAATGAAAGCACCTATAGCAAAAACTTCTTGGAACTACTGGAAGGGTATAAGATCGAAAGAATTTATTGAGTGGTTTGAGGGAGAAATATATGGCGATCAAGATGCCTTCAAAGAAGGCTATCAAGAAGACGTTATACCAAATGTTAGAAGAAAATAGAGCTTTTTATAGAATTTTTATAATTAATGTCTTATAAGCGATCCGATGAAAAGAAAGTCAATCATAGATATTAAAGAGCAAAAAGGCAATGAACCTATAGTTTGTTTAACTGCCTACACTGCTCCTATTGCTCGAGCTATAGATAAGTATGTCGATCTTTTACTTGTTGGAGATTCTCTTGGCATGGTTTTGTATGATTATGAAAATACGCTTCCAGTTACACTAGACCAAATGATAGAGCACTCTAAAGGAGTAGTGAGAGCCTCTGAACATGCATGTATAATAGTTGATATGCCATTTGGAACCTACGAAGAGTCAAAAAACTTAGCCTTCAATAATGCTGCTCGTATAATGAAAGAAACTCACTGTGACGGAATTAAGCTCGAAGGAGGTCGAAATATGTTTGAGACTGTTAAATATTTAACTGAACGATCAATTCCTGTTATGGGTCATATAGGATTACAGCCTCAAAGTGTAGTTATAGATGGAGGTTATAAAATAAAAGGAAAAAATAAATTTGATTGGGCAAAATATATCGATGATGCAAAAGCTTTAGAGGAAGCAGGAGCTTTTTCAATGGTTCTTGAAGGCATGGCAGAACCATTAGCAGCTGATATTACATCTAAAGTTATGATTCCCACTATAGGTATTGGAGCTTCACCTAATTGTGATGGTCAAATACTGGTAACAGAAGATATGATAGGTCTCACTAACATTACCCCAAAATTCGTCAAAGAATATATAAATATTGGAAAATTAATTGAAGAGGCAGCAAATTCTTACAGTAATGAAGTGAGAAAAAAAGAATTTCCATCAAAAAATCATACTTATGCTATGAACCCTTCTATTATTAGATCAAGCAAAGGTGAGTAATGTCAGATATATTGCGACAAATTGATGAAGATTTAAGGAAAGATAAGTTACAAAATATATGGAGATCTTATAGGATTTATATTATTGGCTCTATATTAACTCTAATAATTTCTCTTTCTGCGTACCAGTTTCATCTTTCAAATACTCAGTCAAAAAATGAAAGTATCGTAGAAGATTATATTAATGCTGTTAGCTACCCAGATGAGGAAATTACAATTAGTAGATTGATTGAGCTGGATCAAAGCAGCAATTCCTATATTAAAGGATTAGCAAAGTTGAAACGGGCAGATCTGTATTTTTCAAGTGAAAAAAAAGACCAAGCACTTGAACTTTTAGAGTCCATTTCTAAAGATGGTACTTTAGATCAAGTCTTAAGAGATTTAGCACTATACAAATCTCTTATGTTGCAACTGGATGCATTAGAAAAAGATTCTTATATAGAAATCATAGACATACATCTTTTGACAAATAGTAAATTCAATTTTCTTCTAAAAGAATTAAAGGCAATAAAATTTCTTATAGAAGGGGATCAGGATAGTAGCTTAGAAATTTTTGATTCTATTATTACGGATACAGAAGCTCCAAATGAATTAAAGATAAGATCTGAGAAATTTAAGAGTATATTAAATAAATGAAAAATATATTTAAAGTTATTTTCATTTTTTTAGTATTTATTTTATTTAGTTGTTCTGAAAAGAAAATTGAAGAAGACACTGTGAATCAAGGATTTTCAATACTGAAATATGACGCTGAGATTTCAGAAACAATAACTTTAAATAAGGCAGATATAAAGCTTGGTCAAGCTAAAGAAATTTATTATTGGTCAAAGAATTCGCAAAATCCACAAAACAATCTTGGTAATATTCTTAATAACTCTGGCTTTAATAATAAAAAAAAGATTGTTAATGGGAAAAAAGGACCCTTTAGTCTAGTGCAACCTGTTTTTTTTGAAAATAGTTTGTGTCATCTAATTTCGGATGGATATATTGAATGTATAGATACTGAAACCAATAAGACTAGATTCAATGTTAGCATTAAGCCAGAAAATATTAAAAATTATGAAGTAATAAGGGGTGGCATCTCGTACTTTGATGAAAAGCTGTTTTTTGTCGATGGATATGGACAAATAATTTCAATCGACACAAACGACGGTAAAATAATCTGGTCAAAATCTATCTCTTATCCAATCCTATCACCGCCGCTGATATACAGAGGTTATATTTATTTTGTTTCTGCTGATAATAGAATTTTTTCAGTAGAGATTAATACAGGGGAAATAGCCTGGTCATTTCAAACAATTTTAGAAACTAAAAAAAGTATTTATACTGCATCTCCAGTCGCATTTGAAAATATAATTATTGCGCCATTTAGCAATGGAGAGCTAATTGCATTTAAATATGATAATGGACAGCCATTATGGTCAGATATTGCTTCAAAAGTTTCAATTATAAGTAATTTTGATATTAAAGATATTTCAGCAGATCCTGTGATCTCTTCAAATAATTTATTTTCTTTGAGCACTAACGGAAAATTTCTTTCTATAAATGCTATTACTGGAAAGAGAGAATGGGTGATTGATATTTCAGGCAGAAACACGCCAATAATTTCAGGCAATCAAATCTATCTTTTAAATAATGACTCAAAGTTGTTTTGCTTGAATAAAAATACAGGTGAAGTTTTTTGGATAAACCAACTTGATAAATTTAATGGAAAAAATGAGGATGCTAAAAATTTAAACCTCTGGTTAGGGCCATATCTAATCAATGATTATTTGTATTTAATTTCTTACTTTGGAGAGTTAATCAAGATAGATCCCATAGATGGCAATATAATTTATTCAGATAGTTTAAATATAAAAGAAATAATGATTGAGCCAATAATACTAACTGATGAGATCTACTTTACAGATATAAATTCTAATGTGTATAGATTCAAATAATCAAAGGATCAATTTTGTTATTATTGGAAAACCTAATTCAGGTAAATCAACTTTATTTAACAAATTAATAAAAAAAGAAGTTTCTCCAACAGGGGATACTTATGGCTTAACTAAAGAATTATTTGTTCAATCATTCAAATTTAAAGATATTGAATTTATTATTCACGATACTCCAGGCTTGAGAAGGAAGAATAAGATTAATGATATCGTTGAAGAATCTAGAAATAAGAAGGTTTTAAAGTTATTAGATAAGATAGATGCAGCAATTCTATTAATTGACTGTAAAGAAAGTATTACAAGGCAAGATTTTAAAATTGCTGACACTATAATGAGAAGAAATAAATTATTATTTTTTGTTTTTAATAAAATAGATCTTTTAGAGAATAAGAAAGATTTCAAAAATAAAATTATAGATTTTTTAAGTTTTAGATATAGTCAATCTAAAGCAATCAATATTAGTTTTATATCAGCTCTATCAGGGAATAACACCACAGTACTCTTAAATGAGATGATTGATAAATATAAACTATGTTTTTTAAAAATAAAAAAAACTCAATTAAATAATTTTATTAAGAAAATATCAAAAGACTCAAAGTTACCAAAGATTAAAAACATACAAGTTAAACCAAAGTATATTGTCCAAATGGATTCAAGTATTCCAAGATTCAAAGTATTTATAAATAGTAAAAAAAAAGCACCAAATTTATTTATTAAATTTTTTGATAATGAATTTAGGAAATATTTTGCTTTAAATGGTATACCTATTAATATGAAGTTTATCAGTTCTGATAATCCATATGTTGATTAAATATTAATTATTTTTCCTGTTAGTCGATAATCTTGACTTGTTAACTCAAGTATTTTTTGAGCAACCATGAATGGTGAAAGTAAGGTTTTTTTATCTTCTCCAGGCATTATTTTATCTCTAAAGGATGTATTAACAGAACTTGGGCATAAGATGTTAGCCTTAATTTTAGTTTTCTTATTTTCATTTGCATATGTGATAACAAGTGCATTTAAAGCCTTCATAATTGGCCTATAAACACCCCAATACTGACCATCATCATTTTGATTTGTTGATAGAATTACTAACCTTCCATTTTTTGAGTTTTTTAATAAGTAATGAAAGGATTTAATTAATATAAAATTAGCTATATAATTTGTTTCAACAATATTTTTAAATTCAATTTCATTAATTGAGTCAACGGGGGATAGTTGGTCAATAACACCCGCACATGAAACTATGATATCAATTTTATCATTCTTTTCAGCAATAGTTTTTGCTAAATTGTTAAGAGCTTGACCCTCTGTTATATCTAGAGGAACTATTGTACATTCGCAATTATTAGAAATTATTTTATCATTTATTATTTCAAGGTTTTTAATATTTCTTCCAATGATATAAATGTGACTAGATACTTTAGATAATTCAATAGCTGTTTGAGCTCCAATTCCGGATGATGCACCAGTTACTAAGCTTATTGATTTACTCAATTCATGCTCCAATTTCTTTAAGCTGATCTATTCTTTCAGGAATAGTATCTATAAAGTTATCTCCATATTTAACAATATCAAAAAGCGCTCCATTCTTAATGTGATTAGGCCAATATTTTGACTCTATGTTAGAATTAATAAATGAAAATAATAATACTATTATAATATACCCTCTCAGTAAACCAAAGAGACTGCCCAGAGATAAATCGATAAAGCCCGATCTTTTAGGTTGAATAATTCCAATGATAACTCGATTTATTGATGATAAGAGAATGTAAGAAATGATCAGGGTTAGAAAAAAAATCATAATATCAGCTATAGTTTGGTTGGGTATGTACTGATCAAATACTGGCCTTAAATAAATAAATATATTTTTTAAGACATAGATAATCATTATCCATTTAATTAAGTTAAAAAAACTTTTAATTAATCCATTCTTTGCAGCAAAAAAAATTGAAATAAGGCAGATGATAATAAAAATGATATCAAATACATTCATAAAATCAGCAATATTAATTCTATTCATTCTTAAATTATGCTTTTCTAAATTTCAGAAGAACTGGTAGCAATGTTAAACTACCTATTAATGCAATAAACATTGCAAGTGCAGTAAAAATACCAAAATAGATGGTGGGATAGAAATTAGAAAAAATAAGAATTGAAAACCCAATAATTATTGTTATAGATGTGTTTTGAATAGCTCTTCCAACCGAATTTTGACACATTTTAATTGTTTCCAAATGATCTTTTGTATCTGAAAAATATTCTTGATATCTATATACATAGTGAATGCAGTTATCTACTGCTATACCTATTGTTATAGCGGCTATAGTAATAGTCATTAAATCTAGCGGTATTCCAAGTATTCCCATAATCCCAAGTATTGCAAAACAAGCTATTATATTTGGAGCTATCGTTATAGCTGCAATTTTGAGAGATTTAAAGAGTATCAGAAGCATTATGAATATTCCTAACATTACAATAACTAGAGATTTTATTTGAGAGTCAAATAAACTTTGCAGCATATTATTATACAATACTAATACCCCAGAGACTGATACATCAGTATTTTTAAAATTTGTGTCAAGATAGCTATTAAGCTGATTGATAAAATCATTTCTTCTTAAATTATTGTGTGTATCGATAATACGCATAGTGATTCTTGCTTGGTTTTGATCAATCGATACATATGGGCTTAAAATTTGTTCCTTTAATTCAATAGGTAGTTTTTTATAAAGAATGGCTAATTCTAATGTATCAAAATCTTTGCCATCATTTAGTTTTTCCGCGGTACGTATTAATGAAGCTAATGATAGAACTTTGCCAGAGTATTCATATTCTTCTAAATGATCATGAATTTTTTTAATTGTATTCATTTTTTCTTGATTAAACCAATAATCAGCAGGGTCATATTCAATTCCAAAATCTAGAAAATCATCCTCATCTTCAACTAAAGATTCTTCAAATTGGACAATAATATCTAAAGGAGTCGTGCCTCCTAATTTCTCATCTATTAACTTCATCCCTTTATATATTTCAGTATCTTTCTTAAAATAATCAACAAAACTATTTTCAACCTTTAATTTAGTTGTTCCATATACTCCTAAACATAAGATTAGGAAAAATGATAAAATTAAAAGCCATGGAAATTGAGTAGATAAAAATAGAAATATGTTTCGTTCATTATTGTGTTGATTAAAATCTAATTTTTTTAAATTTAATTTAGTAATCATCGCTGGTAGGAAGGTAAAACTTGTTAGATATGTGATTGAAAGTCCAACACACATCATTAATCCAAAGTCCATTACTGGTTTAATTTCACTGGTGTATAATGTTGCAAAAGCAAATATAGTCGTTAATGCTGAAAATAAGCATGGTCTATACATTTTTTCTAGACATTTTATTAGTATTTTTGTGTTATCTAAATAGGAGTAGTCATTCATGAATTGCCTGTACCTGACAACTATATGAACGGTCATAGATAGAGATAATATCATCACAAGCATGATAAAATTTGATGAGATCACTGTCGCTTTCCAATTTAGCAAGGAGACTGCTCCAACCATAACTATTAGACAATATGCACAATTAGCAATAGAGACAAACATCCAAGTGATATTTCTGAAAATAAAATAGAGGACTAGCAAAATAAATATAAATGCTCCAATTCCAAATATTAAAATATCATTTTTGACAAAACTAATTGTATCATCGGCTATCATTGAGACTCCTCCTAAATGCATTTCTATACTGGAGGTATTAAAATTATCTATAATCTTTCTGATCTCAGTAATATTAAGATGACGTTCTGCGTCTACTAATTTTTTTTCATTTTGATATTTGTTTTCAATAATTATTTTTTTTTCTTTATCAGAATTATTTAGTATCTCCTTATTCTTAAGGCTATCTCTTTCCTTTATTAAATTTTGGTATTCTTTATTTTCTTTAAAATAAACTATTATACCTGTTGTAGTAGCATCTTCACTTAAGATAAGATTCTTAAATATTGGACTTTCTAAAATTTCTTTTTCTGCTTCAGTTAAATTTATATTTGGCGATTCGATCGTTAAGATTTCGTTAACTAGATCAGATAAGTTTTGATTATTTACGGTTAATAGAGGAACATCTAGTATTGATTGAACTGAATCAACCCAATTTAAATCTTTTATTTCAGAAGTTATAGTTTTGATGAATTTAATATTATTCTTTGTAATAATTTTATTATTATTTGTTAGAGTAATAATCAAAAAATCCTTTGCTGAATAGGTTTCAACAATCTGTCTATATTTTTTTAAATCCCTATCATCATCAAGTATTAGTGTATCTGAAGATGCATCTAGTTGAAAATTTCTTGAACTTATAAAAAAGATAATAAGTATTCCAATTAGGATTAATAAGAAAATATTTAAATATTTAGTAAGAAGTGTTGAGTATAAATCTTGGATCATTCATGCAATATATCTTCTTTGGTATCGATTGCCTAGACTAGTTAATATTTCATAGGGAATAGTTTTAATAATTTTAGACAAGTAATCAATGCTATTGCTGGAGTTAATTAATTCTACATAATCTTTTTCAGATACTCCTTGTTTTTTAAATTTAGTTAAGTCTACTGTTATCAGATCCATTGATACTCTTCCTAAAATTCTTACTTTTTTATTCCTACAATATAATTCAATTTTATTAGAGAATAATCTATTGAATCCATCTGCATATCCAACTGGAATTGTTCCAATCACCATGTTTCTTTTTGCCTTATAGGTTGATCCGTAGCCTATAGTTTCTCCTTTTTTGATATTTCTTATCTGTATAATTTTTGCCTTTAAAGAGATAACGTTAAGGTATGTATTATTTTTTTCTAGGCTACAGTTCCCTCCATAAAGAGAAATGCCGGGTCTAACTAAATCAAAATGGTAATCTTCAGAGAGCAATATTCCTGCTGAATTAGATAAACTTAATTTGACTTCAGGAAAAGATTTTGCAATTTTTTTAAATTTTTTTAGTTGTTTTATATTCTTTGGACTTTTTACATTATCAGCGCATGCTAAATGACTCATCACAAGCATTATGCTGGTATCCTTAATTAAAGATGTCTTATTTTTAATCAAGATTTTTGTTTGTTCTGCATCCAAGCCGAGCCTAGACATTCCAGTGTCGAAATGTAGGGCAATTTTAAGAGATCTATTTTTTTTATAGGAGAACGCTTCTGCTTTTTTAAGCTGCTTTAAATCATTTATGACAGGAAAAATATTTTTTTTTAAAAATATACTTGCATTGTCATCATTTAATCCATTAAGAACATAAATAGATATTTTTTTATTTAGTTTTCTAAGTTCTATTCCTTCAGTTAATGTCGCGACAAAAAAAGTGTTACACTTATTTGCTATTAATGATTTAACTATTGGCTTAACACCTAATCCATATGCATTAGCTTTTACTGTTGCCGCCACATTACAATTTTTAGGTACTTTTTTTTTTATTTTTTTATAATTATTAATTATTGAATTAACATTAATTTCTAAGATAGTATTTTGATCAATATTTCTTAATCCTCTTTCCAAATTCGTCATAAAAGATTAATCATAATTACTAGATTGATCATTACTTATAAAATTTCCGAATCTTGTGTATTTACTTTCAAAGCTAAGTTTTATATTTCCAGTAGGACCATGTCTTTGTTTACTTATTAATAAATCAGCCTGCCCATGTATCTCTTCCATTTTTTGTTGCCATTCAAGAAAATCAGCTGATCCTGGAGTTGGAGCACTTTTTTCTAAGTAATATTCTTCTCTAAAAATAAACATAACAACATCTGAGTCTTGCTCAATTGATCCTGATTCCCTCAAATCGGACAACATAGGTTTCTTATCTTCTCTTTGTTCCACTTGTCTTGAAAGTTGAGATAGAGCTATGATTGGAATATTCATTTCTTTTGCTAAAGCTTTCAATCCTTGAGTTATTTCTGAAATTTCTAGAACTCTAGATTCATTTCTAGAATATTTTGCAGGTCTTAAAAGTTGTAAATAGTCTACAATTATCAATCCAAGGCCATGCTTTCTCTTTAATCGTCTTGCTCGGGACGACAAGGTTGCAATATTAATTGCTGGCGTGTCATCAATAAATAATGGTATTTCAAGAATTTTTTTCGAAACACTTACTAATGAGTCTACATCATTTTCTGATAGGTTCCCTTTTCTGATTTCATTGGAGCTTATTTTTGATTGTTCAGAAAGTATTCTAGTTGCCAACTGTTCCGAGGACATTTCTAATGAAAAGAAAAGAACATTTGAGTCCTTATCATTATTTTGGTGAGCATTCTTTGCTACGTTAAATGCAATATTTGTTGCTAATGAGGTTTTGCCCATAGAAGGTCTACCAGCAATAATTAATAAATCAGAAGGATGTAAACCACCAAGTTTTTGATCAAGATCTCTAAAATCAGTAGATATACCTACAACACTTGAATCATTTTCAAATGCTTTATGCATTAATTCTACTGCTTCTTCGATCGACGATTTAAATGGTTGCACATTGTGTGCTTGTGTTCCTTTCTCAGAAATTTGATAAAGATCTTTTTCTGCCTCTTCTATTAAGTCTGATGGATTTACGTCCATTTCACTTTCTATGGCTGAAAATGAAAGTTTCCCACCTAAATCATACAAACTTCTCCGAACAGCTAAGTCATAAATAATTTGAGCATAATTTTTTGCATAATCTAGAGAGACAGCAGAATTGGCTAATCTAGCTAAGTAATTTGAGCCACCAATTTCTTCTAAGCTTTTTTCAATTTCAAAATAATTTTTTAGTGTAATTGGAGTAGCCAACTGACCTTTCCCAATTATCTTATTTATAACCTCGTATATTTTTATATGTATTTCTTCGTAAAAATGGCTTTGGTCGATGATTTCAGATATTTCAAAAAGAACTTCATTATTTAGAAGAATAGCTCCTAAAAGTCCTTGCTCAGCTTCAATATTGTGCGGCATTTCTTTGGTTTGTATATTATTTTTATTAATTTGATAGGGTGTGGCCATATTCAATTTATTATCAAACATTAGATGATAATTAAAGTCAGTAAGTTTATTAAGAAAGATATTAACAGAGAAAAGAAAATGTTAATAATATTGATAGGTAATAAATTAATTTATATTTTTAAGTTAAAGTATTGATATTGATGAGTATGTAGATTTGAAAAAATTAAGAAATAACCAATTTTACAGAAGATCCAATATCTTCATAAATTCTAATCTTAATTTCAAAATTTCCTACTGTTTTGATAGGTGTTAATATAACCATATCAGGGCTTATCTCAATATCCTTTAATAAGAGAGCTTCGGATATTTGTTTTTGGGTAATAGCACCGTATAACTTACCTTCTTCATTTGCTTCAATATTTAATGCGATTTCTGTATTATCAATCTTAGATTTTGTTATTTTAGCTTCTTCTATTTTCTTTTGATTGTTTGAATTAATCTCAGACATTCTATTTTTTAAATCTGTCTTGTTTGCTTTATTTGCAACAATTGCTTTTTTTTCAGGAATTAAATAATTATTTGCGTAGCCATCTTTTACAGTTACTATGTCACCAGCTTTCCCAAGTTTAGTTAAAGATTCAAGGAGAATTATTTGCATATTTATTTTCCAGAATAGGGTAGCAATGCAAGATATCTTGCTCTTTTTATTGCTACAGATAAACTTTTTTGTTTTTTCATCGAAATATAACTTACGCGTCTAGGGATAATCTTACCTTTTTCTGATAAATATTTTTTTAGAGAATCAACATTTTTGTAATCAAAAATATTTTCTAAATTATTATTCGGTGCCTTTTTTTCCATTATTCCTTTTCTTTACTCATAGGAGAAGGGTTATTATTTAAATTATTCACCTTAATTGATAAATAGCGAATTATATTCTCATTGAGGTTAAGCGTAGAATTAATTTTTTCTATATTTTTACTTGGAATATCAATATTCATGAATTCATAAAAAGCTTTTTTATTATTTTTAATAGGATATGAAAGATTTCTTAGGCCCCAACTTTCCTTATAAAGAATACTTCCATCTAGTTCATTGATTGTCTTTTCATGTTTTGATATCTCAGCCTCTAGATCTGAAGTGCTAAGGTCTTGTTTTAACATGAATATATGTTCAAAATAGGCCATAAGAAATAATTGTATTTATTATTAAAAAAGGAATAAATATTCTATTATTCCTATTTAAGCAAGAGTTCTTTTATAATGAAGATAGCACTAGTTTTTCCTGGACAGGGTTCACAAATTGTTGGTATGTGCAGTGATTTCTACAATTTATATGGTTCTGCAAAAGAAGTTTTTAATATACTTGATGATAGACTAAACAGACCCCTAAGCAGTTTAATTTTTTCTGGGTCAAAGGATGAATTGAATAATACTATAAATGCTCAACCTTCCATTATGGCCGCCAGCATTGCAGTTTACAATGCTATTATTGAGGAGGGTCTAATTAAGAAAGATGATATTAAATGCGTGGCTGGGCATTCTCTAGGTGAATATAGTGCTCTAGTGGCTAATAAAAGTATTAGTATAGAAGATTCAATTGATCTCTTAGACGTTAGATCCAGAGCAATGCAGGAAAGTATGCCTGTAGGTACAGGTGGAATGGCAGCCTTGATTGGCAAGACAATACAAGATATTGAAAAAATTTTACCTGAAATAAGTTCTAATGGTAAAATTTATATAGCTAACGATAATGCTAATGGACAAGTAGTGCTAAGTGGAGAAATCAAAGCAATTGATTTTATCTGTGTTAACTATCGAGAATTTGGGATTAAGAAAGCAATAAAGCTGCCTGTAAGTGCACCTTTTCATTGTGACTTGATTGATACTGCATCTGTAAAATTAGAAATTGCCATGAAAGATAAGAAATTCAAAGAATTTATTGTTCCTCTATATTCAAACGTTACAGCTGAACCATGCAATAGCTTGGATATTAAAGAATTGCTTGTTAGGCAGGTAGTTAGTAGGGTAAAATGGAGAGAGACTATTCAAAATATGGTAAGAGACGGCATTGATAATTTTATTGAAATAGGTCCAGGGGGGATCCTTACAAATTTAATAAAAAGGATCAATAAAGATGTTACAGCAATATCTATTAGTTCAGTTGAAGATTTAAAAAAATTAGATTAATGAAAAATGTTTTAATAACGGGTGCAACAGGTGGAATAGGGACTGCGCTAACTGATTTATTTCATAAAAAAAAATACAATCTATTAGTATCAGGAACCAATCAAGCTAAACTTGAATCACTTAAAACTAAGTACATTGATAATATTGAAATATGTAAATGTAACTTATCTAAAGATTCTGAAATTGAGAATCTTTTCAAAGAAGCTGAAAAATATTATGGTAATATTGATATTCTTATTAACAATGCTGGTATTAATAAAGATAATTTATTCCTTCGGATCAGTAAAGAAGATTGGAATGATGTTATCAATATTAATTTAAATGCTAATTTTTTAATAACGAAACTTGCAATTAGAGGTATGGTTAAAAAAAAATGGGGAAGAATAATAAATATTTCTTCTGATGCATCAAAAATAGGTAATCCTGGACAATCAAACTATGTTGCTTCTAAATCTGCTATAGAAGGGTTAACACGAACTTTAGCCAATGAGGTAGCTTCAAGAAATGTCACTGTTAATTGTGTTTCTCCAGGATTTATTTCTACAAATATGTTAGACAGTTTTAATAAAGAAAAGCTAGAAAGCATGGCAGAAAATATACCCTGTAAGAGAATTGGTGAACCAAATGATGTTGCAAATGCAGTTTTATTTCTAGCTTCAGAAGAATCATCTTATATTACTGGCCAGGTTATTCATGTTAATGGTGGCTTGACAATGTAATGTGTTACGTAATACAAATATTTTATATCAAAATAATTAGGAGATTTTATGAGTGAAGTATCTGAAAAAGTTAAAAAAATTATAGCAGAACATCTAGGTATAGACGATATGGCTAAAATAACTGACGATGCAAAGTTTATTGATGATTTAGGAGCCGATAGTCTTGATACAGTTGAATTAGTTATGGCTTTTGAAGAAGCATTCGATGTAGAAATCCCTGATGAAAAAGCTGAAACCATACTTACTGTTGGTGATGCTATCTCACATCTTGAGTCTTAAAAAAAATCAATTTTTTTAGTATCTACCCGTGAGAAGAGTTGTAGTTACTGGAATGGGCATGGTGACTCCACTTGGTTGTGGCGTTAACCATAATTGGAATGAGCTTCTAAAAGGAATTTCGGGAGCTAATAATATTACAAGATTTAATAGTTCAAACTTCAAATGCAAAGTTGCTTGTGAAGTTCCTATTGGGGATGGATCCAACGGAACATTCAATTCTGAAGATTGGATAGAAAAAAAAGAAATTAAAAAGATTGATGATTTTATAAAATATTCTTTAGCTTCATGTGAAGAGTCGTTTAGAGACTCAGGTTTATCAATCCCTGAGGATCCTTTATCATTTAAATCAGGATGTATAATTGGATCTGGTATGGGAGGATTGCCAGGTATCGAGCAAACCTCTATTGATTTTTCAGATGGAAAAAAAATAAGCCCCTTCTTTATCACTGGAAGGATAATAAATATGCCTTCAGGATTTATTTCAATAAAATATAACTTAAAAGGCCCTAGTTATTCAACTGTCTCAGCTTGTGCTTCAGGAGCTCATGCTATTGGAGAGTCATTTAGATTGATTCAACATGGACAGGCAGATGTCATGATCACAGGTGGAGCGGAAGCTACTATCTGTCCAATTTCAATAGAAGGGTTTACTGCTTGCAGGGCTTTAAGTTTAAAATACAATGACCAACCTAATAAATCTTCGAGACCATTTGATGAAGACAGAGATGGATTTGTAATGGGTGAAGGAGCTGGAACAATTATCCTTGAAGAATTAGAATTTGCTAAAAGAAGAAATGCAAATATATTATGTGAAGTCAAAGGTTACGGAATGTCTTCTGACGCTTTCCATTATACATTGCCAGAGCCATCTGGCGATGGAGCACATAGGGCAATGATGAATTGCATCAATGAATCAAAAATAAATTTAGAAGATATCAATTATATTAATGCTCATGGAACTTCAACTCCTGCAGGAGATCAAGTTGAAGCTATAGCCATTGATGAAATTTTTAAAAATCGAAAAAATGCTATTAATGTTTCATCGACAAAATCTCAAATAGGACATTTATTGGGAGCAGCTGGTGCTGTAGAGGCAATTTATTCAATAAAATCAATTAATGATGGGATATTGCCATTTACTAAAAATCTAGACCATCCAATTTCTACTTCGAAAATTAATTTTATAAGAAATGAACCTATTGAAGCAAATGTTAAAAATGTTTTATCGAACTCATTTGGTTTTGGTGGTACAAATGTTTCACTAATATTTTCTGCATTTGATGAGTAATAAAAAAATTAAAAATCCATTAATAATTATTATATCATCACCTTCAGGAGCAGGTAAAACTTCCCTTTGTAAAAATTTAATATCTTTAGATTCAAATATAAAATTATCAATTTCAGTTACGACAAGATCCCCAAGAGATAACGAGGTTAATGGTAAAGACTATCATTTTGTAACTCATACAGATTTCTTAAATATGATTTCTGAAAATAAATTTTTAGAACATGCTAATGTTTTTGGTAATTATTATGGCTCTTTAAAACAGGATGTTGATAATCAAATTTTGAAAGGAAACGATGTATTGTTTGATATTGATTGGCAGGGAGCTCAACAATTAATTAATTCTAAATACCCAAGAATTGTTACAATTTTTATTTTACCGCCTTCAAAGAGTTCTATTGAAAAAAGACTCATTAAGAGACAAAAAGAGTCTGGAGATAATATAGAAACTGTAAAAAAAAGAATGTCAGAATTTGAGACTGAAACAAGTCATCAAAATGAATATAAATATATAGTTATAAATAAAAATTTAGATAAATGTACAGATGAAGTTATCAAAATAATTAGAGCAGAGAGATATTTGTAATATATATAATTATATTAAATTTGTTATTTTACAAAAATCATTTACTGATAAATTTTCAGCGCGAACATCAAGATCAAAACTATTATTCTCTAGTAAGTCTCTATATTCTTTTAAGCTAGATTTAATTTTTTTTCGTCTTTGGTGAAAGGCTTTTTTTGTAATTAACTTTAACTTATTAACATTAATATTCTTATATTTTTCAATAGGTATAAATTCAAGGACAACTGCGTCTACTTTAGGTTTAGGATAAAATATACTTGAGGGGGCAGTTAAAATTTTTTTTATCTTACATCTAGCTTGTGACAGAACAGAAATCCTACCATAAGATTTTGAATTTGATTCTGCTATTATTCTTTCGCCAAGCTCTTTCTGAAACATTAGATACATCTTTGTATAGAATGGTGGCCAGTTAGATGTTGAAATCCATTTTATTAATAATTGACTTGAAATATTAAATGGAAGATTACCTACAATTATACAATTTGAATTTATTGGAAGACTAAGTAAATCAAAATCTAAAGCATCTTTATTTTTAACTGTTATTTTTTTATTATTTTCATAAAAATTATCTAGATTATTTGCTAGTTTATTGTCTTTTTCTATAAGGAATAGCTTCTTAAAATTTTTTTTTACAAGAAATGTAGTTAAAGCACCTCTGCCAGGTCCAATTTCAATTATGTTTGTATTAGAGTCAGAATTAATTTTTTTATTTAACTTTACCAAGAAGTTCTGATCATGAATAAAATTCTGACCAAGAGACTTTTTTGCTCTCATTATTGTTTGTATTCTATAGTGGCTTCAGATCTTAAATCTCTTAATAACTTATTACTTCTTAGAGCAAGCTGTTTATCCATAACCATTTTTTCAGCAATATCAGGAGAAAGTGATTGATCTTTTTTAATCAATTCGTCTATTTCTAATTCAGAAACAGAAGTAGTTCTAAAATAAAGTCTATTTATAAGAATCTGCCATGATAAATCAGTTTTTATTATTTGATCAAAAGTGTCAGTGCTAATATTATTGAGTGACATTAGGGAAAGAAAATTTGCATTCTCAAATCCTCTATTTTTTATATAAATTTCTTGAAACTCATATAAATCTTTATCTTTAACTTTAATTTTGTATTCTAAGACCTTTTCATTTTTTAATATATCGTCAATTAATTCATCAATAATCTTGTTCGTAATTGCAACGCTATTTTCAGGAGTGATCTGTATTTTATTTGATAATGAAAAAAATTTAACTCTTTGCTCAATATCGTAATTGGTAATAACATTATCGTTAACTAATATCGCAATTTTATTTTCTGTATTTGCAGCTGATACATTTGTTATTTGAAATAATATGAATATGAAATAACTCAATCTATAAAAATGAATAAGCATATTTTAAACTTCAGGCCCAAATAGTTTTTTTGTACCATAACCTTTAGTGGAACCAAATGGTTTCAATACAATAGTAAGGCTAAGTCCATCACTCTCTGCGATATCCCTATCTTTAGTCAGGTCTTTATAGTAATTCAGGTCTATACCCAGGCAGTCATTTTCATAAAGTAACCCATATTGATACCCTATGTTATTATTTTTGTTTAAATCTTTGGTTCCAGTAAAATTGAAGGAAAAATCATCATTCAATATTAAGTTACCGCCAATTCTAAGCTGTTCAGAAGGGTCAGAATATTTCTCAGAAATATAATCATGGTCAATTGCTAATTTAAATCCACTAAAATCAAAATAGGCATTTATATTAGACTCTCTTATGTCAGAATTTTTTCGATCTATAATCATTGAGCTGTCTATAAATTTATTGGAACCTAGATTGGCCCTTGAAGCCAACATATAATTAGAAATTTCATCTGAGTTATCATGGTCATTTTTATTTACTTTTGCAGATTGTCCCAATATTAAACTTAAATCCTTATCATCGTCAAAATTTAGAAACCATTCTATTCCATAGTTAACCCTTGGACCGCTTTCCCATTGATTAAGACTAGATGCTCTATTTATAGAAAATATATTATTATTGTTAATTGATTGGCTAGAAGTATAGTTGTTATAAGGAGCCAAGATAGGCATTATAATTGGTGTTAAAGTTTGTGAATAATTTTTATTAGCTTGAATTAATGGAAAAGAAATTTTAGATGAAATTTGAGGGAACACTAGCAAGTTTTCTTCATCTGCCGTAGTTCCTTCAAAATCTTTAGATAAAGCAACCACTCTATTACTTAAAAAGTTTTCAAAAATTAAACCTGTATTTTTATGTATATCTGATCTGGCCCAATTAATTTGGGAAGAAGCAATTGTATCAAGTGAATTATCAAGATTTTTATGGCGGTAAAAGTCATTATGAAAGGTTAAATTTCCATTAAATTTTTTATCTTTTATACCAAATATGCTATAATTTATCTCTGGATAAATATATTCCCACTGTTCACCAGAATGAACAGTAAGATTCTTATAAGCAAATGTTTTGAGAGAGAAAGACTTATTATTTTCAAATCTATTGAAGTCCAACCCTGATTTGAGGACTTTCAAATCATTTATATTATTTTTTCGCATATAAGTATCATTATTGGTTGTTTGTAATAATAGCTCCAAATTTCCATACTTATTATCAATATCCGCATTTGCAAAAAAATGATTTCTTGTTCCTTGATTATCATTATTATCATTAATGCTGGTTTCTAGGTTAAGAGTTCCAATCTCATTTTTATGACGATAATTAATTTCATAGAAATTATTTCCTTTACTTTGTAAATTAGGTGTAAAGGTCAAGTCTTTGTTTCCTGCTATATTTATAAAAAATGGCAATGCAAATGTGTCGCCAAGTTGTGCATCACTTTTAATGGTTGGCATTAAGAAACCTGTTCTCTTATTAACGCTTGGGTCTGGATGAGAAAAATAAGGAAGGTAAAATATAGGTAGATTGAAAATATGAATTCTTGCGTGCTCGTAATGAACAGTTCTAGTTTCTAAGTCATGAAACATTTTTTTTGCTTTTAATTTCCAAGCTGGACATCCTTTAATTAAATAATTTTCCTTTAAGCAAGGGGTATATTCAGCATTAGTAATTATATTTAATTGATCTTTTTTTAAAATTTTACTGCCAACCAATCGAGAATTATCTTTTAATCTCATCATAACACTTTCGCCGTTTAGTGATGTAAAGCTGTCGTTAGTTGTCAATTGATTTAAAAAATAGGAATTCCCATGTTCATCTCTAATATAAGTCTCTCCTTGAGTTTCAATTAATCCATTTTCTTTATTGTAATATAACTCTTCAGTCGTAGAAAAAAATTTTTTACCATTTAATACTACGTTACCTTCTGCTTTGACAGAATTATCATCATTATCAAAGTATATTTTGTCTGATATAATTGTTATCTCTTGCTCAGCTTTTAAATTATTGCTTATTAAAATTAGAAAAGAGATAAAGAAATATATAACTATATAAAAATATTTTGTTCTTAATAAATTATTCATGCATTATTTTCCAATTATTTTCGGGTATCTAAAGATTAATAATGACATAACTAAAACAATAATAGGCATGATCCCTTTAGCAGTTAATGGACTTAATTGAGAAGATGATCCCAGTGCATCAAAAAGATTAGATAAAAAATAAATTATAAAAATCAAAATAAAAGAGACAACAATAGTTGATAAAAATTTATCATTTTGCTTTAGATTATTTGCTACACTTGCAGCTAAAACAACTAGACTTAATAATAGAAAAGGTAAAAAGATCAAATTATAATAATGAATCTTAAAGTCTGTTGCAGAATACCCTAAATTTTCTAAAAAATTAATAAACTTATTTAGTCTCCAGAAAGAAATACTTAAAGGGGAAGATAGGCTATCAGATATATCTTCAATTTTTATATTTGTTTGATATATAAAATTTTCTTCAAAAGAGGGTTCAGAGAATCTTGGTGATATCTGAACTTTTTTCATATTCCAGTAACCATTATAGAGTATGGCTGTATTTCCATCCAATCTTCCTTGAAATGATCCATTTTCATCGTACTCAAGAATCATAAAATTAGAAAGTGCTCTACCTTCATCTTTTATATCTTTTGCAAATAAAACACTGGATAGGTTATTTTGGCTATTAAATTGTTTTAACCAGATGCCATTTTTTGTTATTGAAGCAAATTTATCTACTCTATTTATATGTTCATATTCTAATTCACTATACCTATCCTCAAAAATAGCCATTAAAGGATTTAATGATGTTATAAAAAAAGTTCCAATCAAAAAGTAAAGTATTAATGGTGATATTAAAATAGATTTGGTTGATATTCCTGAAGAAGCAACAACGATAAGTTCAGATTTTCTAATAAGAAATAAAAAGGTCAATAAAGACGAAAAAAAAGCAACAACAGGTAATGTAAACATTGTTAGATTTAAAAAATTATAAGAGCTCAATTGAAATACAATTCTTAAAGGCACATCTTTATTAGTAGATTTTCTAAATTGTTCAATGAAATCACCAATAAACAATAGTACTGAAAATATCAGAATAGTAATCAGGAATGAGTAAAAAAAGTTTTTTAATAAATAGAAATTTATTTTAGAAAGCATAATTTATCCTATTTCAAAGAGTAATTTTCTTTATAAAGCAGAAATAAAATGAGTATCGTTATACTAATCGGAATAATATAATTCATCAAATATAGGGAATTATTTGCAATTAAAAGATTGGCTGATGTGATTTCTAAGATTTTAATGCATAGGCCAATAATTGAAATTGATATTATAGGTATTAGCCAACTTTTATCAGGTCTTCTAGATATTTTAAAAATTAAGAGCGGCAAAAGTGCTAGGCAATAAATATATAAAGGACTCGCAAATCTATTATTTAATTCGGCAAATTGTTCATTATTATAATCATTTTCATTTATTTTTTTTAATATAGCTAAGGTCGTTAGTTCATCGGCATATAAATGAATACTCTCTTTTTTAGAATATGGGGCAAGATTTAAATCATAGGTTTCAAATCCAATTTCAGATATTTTTTTGTTTTCTTTATCTAAAATTTGGATATTTCCATTGTACAATCTTAAAAATTTTTTCTCTTTTTCTATTAAAAGTTCACCATTTTCAGCTATGTATGTACTTGGTTTTTTACTATCCTGTAAATCATGAATTAGTAAGCCTGAAATTTTATTACCATTAATTTGTTGAACAAAAATTGTAAGAGTATCTACTGGTGAAATAAATTTTCGTTCTTTTATGATTCCTGAATGTATTCCTGATGATCTAATGTCAATAATCTTATGACGTATTTCATTTAGTGAGTAAGGGGTTACATAAAGACTTAAAGTAATTAAGAAAAAAAATATTAAAGAGGAAAGAATTAAGATTGGTTTAAGCAAAATATTTCTATTTGATTTACCAGCTGACCAAAAAACAATTAACTCACTATCACCTTTGAGTCTATTTAAGCTAAATATGGTTGAAATAAAAAGAGCTAAAGGTACAGTAAGTTGAAAAATTTTAGGTAATAATAGTATTACATATGACAAATAGGCAGTTATTTCTACATTATCAGTTGTAAGTAAATCAAGATGTCTGAGACTTTGTCCTAGCCAAATTATCCCAGTAAGTAAAGTTACAGTGAATAGAAAGCTTGATGAAATTTCTTTAATTACGTATATTGTTAGTCTTGACATTTGCTCAGTTATATCAATATTTTACAAAAGGTACATAATACTATGGATATTCAATTAAACAATCTTCGACAAGAAAAAGGTTATGCAGGAGTAGTCTTTTGTGATCAAAATAATCGTTTAATTGGATTTGGCAAAAAGCTAGATCAGCTGTCAAAAAAGCATATTTCCAATATAATAAAAGGAGATGAATCATTTAAAAATAGGAGCTCCAAAAATTTTGATTATATTGTAATACACCAACCAGAGAACCTTAAGCTGATAAAACTATATATTTTTAAGCTAAAGAAATATAAGGAATACTCAGAAAGAGATTTTCAAATTCTTGGCGGTCATCTGCAATCTATTATTAAATTCTATAAGGAAGAAAAAGTCATTATTTATCCTGATGGCATTACTTCATCAAAAGTTAGTTTCATGAACTCAATTGGTGAAATAATGCTAGGCATAAAATTGTCTTCTTATGAATTTAATAAATATTACACAAAAAAAATTCTTAAAGACAAAATTAAAAGTAAAATAAAGATTCATTCATCTCAATATAGTAGAATCTTAAAGAACGCTGAAAAGATAGAAGCTATTGCTGAAGGAGTAAAATTAACCCGAGATCTTGTAACTGAGCCTCCAAATTTTATGACACCTCCAAAGATAGCTGAAAATGCAAAGACATTAGAATCTTTGGGAGTAGAAGTTAAAATTTTAGGCGAAAAAGAAATGAAGAAGCTTGGAATGGGTTCTCTTTTAGGAGTAGGTCAAGGAAGTATACATGAGTCTCAGTTGGTAATAATGAAATGGACTGGGGCTAAAAATAAAAAAAAGAAACCAATAGCTTTTATTGGTAAAGGTGTTTCGTTTGATACTGGAGGGGTCTCATTAAAGCCATCGAATGGGATGGAAGAAATGAAATATGATATGGGGGGATCTGCAGTAGTTATAGGGTTAATGAAAGCGTTAGCTGGAAGAAAAGCAAAAGTAAATGCAATTGGTGTTGTTGGGCTAGTTGAAAATCATATTGGAAGCAAAGCACAAAGACCAAGCGATGTTGTTAAATCATATTCAGGGCAGACAATTGAAGTTTTAAATACAGATGCCGAGGGTAGACTTGTCCTAGCAGATGCCCTTTGGTATACACAAGAACAGTATAAGCCAGAATTTATGATAGATTTGGCTACTTTAACAGGCGCGATAATTGTTGCTCTTGGTGATGAGTATGCAGGTTTATTTTCTAACAACGATAAATTAAGCAAACAATTAACTGAAGCTGGTATTATTGAAGATGAAAAATTATGGAGACTTCCTCTTAATGACCGTTATGACAAAATGCTTAACTCTCCTATAGCGGATATGCAAAATATTACCAATGGAAGGGGGCCAGGATCAATTACGGCAGCACAGTTTCTCCAACGATTTGTAAATAAAGTACCTTGGGCACACTTAGATATTGCGGGTACAACTTGGACAAAAAAACCATTGCCTACTTCTCCAAAAGGGGCAACTGCGTTTGGAGTTAAGTTATTGAACCGATTAGTTTCAAAATATTACGAAGGAAAATAAAAGATGGCTAAAGAAAGAACTTTTTCGATTATTAAGCCTGATGCAGTAGAAAGAAATAAAATTGGTGAGATTACTGCTATGTTAGAAGCTGCGGGATTGAGAATTGTTGCTTCAAAAAGAATTAAACTTGATCAAAAACAAGCTGAAGAATTTTATGCTGTTCATGCAGATAAACCTTTTTTTCAGAGTTTATGTGATTTCATGTGCTCAGGACCTATTGTAGTTCAGGTTCTTGAGGGCGAAAATGCAATTAAAAAAAATAGGGATATAATGGGAGCAACCAATCCTGATGAAGCAGATCATGGTACAATAAGAAAAAAGTTTGCTCTTTCTTTAGAAAAAAACTCTGTTCATGGATCAGATAGTTCGGAAAATGCTGCTATCGAAATCAATCACTTTTTTTCAGATGAGGACATCATTTCTTAAGCACTAGTTTAATCGCTTCAGGATAAATTATGTGCTCTTCTTTTAGAACTTTATCAGCCAGAGTATGTTCCGTGTCGCTATTATCAATTCTTACTTCTTTTTGAAGAACTATTTCTCCACCATCTAAGTTTTCATTTACATAATGGACAGTGCATCCGGTAACAGTCTCATTATTTTCTATTGCACGACGGTGAGTATTAAGTCCTTTATATTTTGGTAGCAAAGAAGGATGAATATTTATTATTCTTCCTGGAAATTTATCAATAAATCTCTTTGATAATATCTTCATATATCCAGCTAAACAAACTAGCTTAAGATTATAAGGTTTAATTAATTTTAGAATTTCTTCTTCAAAGTCACTCTTATTTTTAAAATCATTAATATCTAACGAAATAACATCAATATTATTTTTATATGCTAATTCAATACCTTTAGCATCAGGGTTATCAGAAAATACAAGGCTTATTTTTCCAGGAAAACTAAAATCCTTGCTTACATCGATAATAGATTTTAAATTTGAACCACGTCCTGATATGAATATACCAATTGGATATTTAGTCATTAAAATCTAATTTGCCAATAAATTTAATTCTTTTTTTTGATTTCTTTGATTTTAAGAGGACGCCAATTTCGTCATAGCTGAAACTATATTTTTTCATAAGATTTTTAAATTTATTAAGTTTTGATTTCTCAAGGATTACAATCATTCCATATCCACAATTAAAAGTTCTTAACATTTCAGATTGTGTTATTCCATAACTATAAAGCCATTTAAATATTTTTGATAAATTAAACTTACTTAAATCTATTTGAGCTTTTACATTATTTGTTAGAGATCTTGGTAAATTTTCTGTTATCCCACCACCAGTTATATGCGCACACGATTTAATTAATTTTTTTGAATATAATTCAAGTATAGGATCTACATAGATTTCTGTTGGCTTTAATAAAAGTTGTCCAATTGTTTTATTCTTATCTATCTTTTTATTAAGTCTGACTTTCTTTTCTTTAATTATCTTTCTCACCAAAGAAAATCCATTTGAATGCAAACCCGAAGATTTAATTCCTATAATGATATCATTATGTTTTAATTTAGGTTTAAAACTATTTAAGCCACTTTTTACGCCAACACAAAATCCAGCAAGATCATATTTATCATTTGCATCAACTCCTGGATGTTCAGCAGTTTCGCCTCCTAAAAGAGAGCAATTTGATTTTTTGCAACCTTCTATAATACCTTTTATAATTTGAGTGCCTTTAGCTAAGTTAAGCTTTCCTGTTGCTATATAATCAAGAAAAAAAATTGGCTTGGCCTGATCTACGATTAGATCATTGACGCACATAGCTACTAAATCAATTCCTATTGTTCTGTGATTATTCATCATGTTGGCTATTTCAATTTTTGTTCCTACTCCATCAGTAGCACCAACAAGAATTGGTTTCTTTATTTTTGGGTCAAGTACAAATTGACCTGAAAATCCACCAATATTTGATTTTTTTAAATGTTTATCTTTTTGTATTAATTTTTTAATTTGAGATACAAACT
>MDTG01254871.1_pt1 | contig 29609 bp, 26 predicted proteins | sample 811421 | NCBI WGS metagenome assembly MDTG01 (sample SAMN05326645, study PRJNA326480) | marine metagenome | isolation source: seawater | place: Pacific Ocean: South East | collected 2011 | reverse complement strand
GCATTTCCTGCTCTTCTGCAGTGAGGAGTCCGGCGATATCTCCATCATTTGCGTAGATGTCATCATCAGCTCCAGCAACTGGTGGTTTGAGTTCACTTCCTTCGGTAAATGCCAACAAATCATCATCAATTTCGGATTCAGATGATAGGGCGTAAGGAGTGGAATCAGGATTAATCCAAAATATTCGGTTTTCTCTCGTGTAATCATTTTGGTTGTCACCACTTATCACAATTCTACTTCCATCTGAATTTGCTACAATCCTTTCAACAAGACCAGTGTGTTCACATCTCCAAACTTCCCCTTCACTAGGGGATATTCGATACAAGTAGAACCATGATGCGACCAAGATATCTTCGCCATGCCTCCGAATATCGCTTATTGAGTACATTGATTTCCACATCACTTCTTGGTTTAATTCTGAATCAAGCATCATTACAGTGCCGTCAAAGTGGCCGCATATTGCCCCCATTCGATCAGGGATTAAGCGAACACATCTAGAATCAATTTCTTCTGAATGCGTTCTTTCACCAATCGAAGACCAACGTTCAATCGCAATTTGTGGAATCTCACTAGGTGTTATGCCTAGTACTTCTCTACACAATATGAGGGAACCATCATGCATGAAACACATGGCTGAAATAGTTTCACCGTCTTCTGATTCTGCTAATCTAGACCAGCGCAGATTTCCATTGGAGTCGAGTACACGAACATTACCACTATCGTCTGCAACGGCAAGGCCTGTGCCATCTCTAGCAATTGCTAGAAGCACCAATTCTCCAGATGAAAATTTACCCCTCAATAATCCATTTTCACTGTATATGTGCAAATTTCTTGCCCCATCTATACAGCCGATTATTGTCCCATCTCCTGACATTTCAAGGTGATCACAACCGCCGCCTATGCTCTGCGACCAGCGATGTCCACCTAGACGTTCATGGCCATGTATGTCACCTGTGTGGGTTCCTATGACAATCATGTTGCCATGAGCAATTCTGATTTTCGTCACAGAATCTTCAACATTAAACGGTTCTAATTGCTTAGGTTGTTCGGTTAGGTCGATAATGCGAATCTCCCCATCTTCTCCACCCCATGCCAACCATGTTCCATCAGGCGAGACGTCAATTCCTTGGACAACTGCCGAACATTCAATCTCCGCGACAGGGTCAATGACCATCGGCATGTTTGCGCACTATTCGACAAGGTCTTGATATTGACCCCAACGGGCATCAAGAAAAAACTTTCATTCTAAGGTTGGCAATTTCCTCTTCAGACCACCCTACTAGAGGTTCTAAGTTAGCAATTGGAACTAGGACATCATCTTCAGTACTAACTGATGTTGGCGCGTTATCAATGCGATGCCCTACAATGCCCCATGATTCGATACCTTCCCTTTGGGCAGGACCTGAGCGGAATCTCCTTGCCATGTCTGGTGAAGCCAACGCCGGATCCCATTGTTTCAAAATTTCGGGTGTATCAGATAGAGGATTAATTCTGCAACCCCTGTGCATCATTAGCCAAGCACTAAGGATATCTAATTCACAATCTAGTTGTGCATCCACGATGCCCTGCACGCCAATTGGCAACCCTCCGGGGCCATGAAACCTCGCTCCCAACAAACGAGCATTATCTGGAAAAAGAGCAACTCGTATTTGCCAATCTGGTTCACTCAGGTTTACTTTCAATTCAACCCTTTCAAGTACAGAGGAACCTACTTCAGCAGCGAAAATCTGACTTGTCCAATTTCCCTTTTCACCATGCCTTTTGCATCGTACAGCGAAACTTCCGGAGGGATTTTGATTCTCTTCCAAGGCAGCAATTGCAACAGCTTCAGGTGATGGTTCTAAATCGGTATACGGGTCAACTGCATACACTCCAAACGAATGCTGCAATGCATCTTCAATCACAGAATCTTCATCGCCGTGAACGAAAATGATTCCTCCACTCGCTCGTAATTCAACAGATGCACCTCTTAACTCACACTGCGCCTCTATAGTACGAATAATCACTCGAGTAAATTGCCGTCGAACGGGTCTCGATTTGAGCATCGATTCACCGATGCGGACCATCCATTGCCCGATTGAATCACCTCAGGGTTCATTGTGAATCTCAATGATCTCGTCATTCTTAATTTGCGAAGTTTTTGCTGAATCGTTGCGCGTTTGTTCTAGTTCATCGAGATATGCTTGATCAATATCGCCAGTAACATATTCACCATCAAAGCAAGAGGTGTCGAATTCAATTACTCCACAACTGCCTCCTGTACATGCATCAATTAGGTCCTCTAGTTTTTGATATATCAACCAGTCAGAACCAATTTCTTCACTAATCTGTTCTGTTGTTCGTCCATATGCAATGTACTCACTCTTTGCAGGCATATCGATACCGTACACATTTGGGTGAATTACAGGAGGTGCAGCACTCGCAAAGAAAACCTTCGTTGCACCCGCATCTCTTGCCATTTGCACTATTCTAGCGCTGGTATTCCCCCTTACAATACTGTCATCTACAATTAGGACATTTTTGCCATTAAATTCGTATGGTATTGGATTTAATTTTTTGCGCACACTATCTTTCCTCATGGCTTGTCCAGGCATGATGAAAGTCCGACCAACATAGCGATTTTTCACAAATCCTTCTCTAAATGGGATATCTAAATCCTTAGCCAATTCCATCGCAGATATTCGGCCACTATCTGGAACTGGTATTACGACATCAATTTTTGAATCAGAGAATTCTTCCATTATTCTAGATGCGAGTTTCCGTCCCATCTTTAATCGGGCCCTGTGGACACTAATTCCATCAATTACAGAATCTGGCCTAGCGAAATAGACATGCTCGAAGATACAAGGGGAATAATTTGGATCTACAGAACACTGTTTCTCATACAATTGCCCTCCTGCTGTTATGAAAACAGCTTCTCCTGGCCCTACATCACGGACAATTTCACAACCTAGGGCGATAAGTGCCACCGATTCGGAAGCCAATACCCACTCATCCAAACCATCGGGCCCTTTTCGCTTACCAAGGATGAGTGGCCGGATGCCCCATGGGTCTCGGAAGCCAACAATGCCATAACCAGTAATCATCGAAATAACAGCATAACCGCCACGACATCTTTCATGGACTCTAGAAACAGCGTGAAAAACGTCATCAACATTAACATGCAACTGCTTTTCAATGTACATTTTACCCCGCTTATGCAACTCATGTGCAAAAATGTTCATCAAAACCTCTGAATCACTACTTGTGTTGACATGTCTGAGATCCTCGTTATACAACTGCTTAGTGAGTTCATCTGAATTAGTGAGGTTTCCATTATGTGCCAAAGATATTCCATATGGTGAATTTGTATAGAATGGTTGTGCCTCTGCACAAGATGAAGTTCCAGCAGTCGGGTACCTAACATGACCCACACCCATGTTACCGAGTAGGGTATCCATATGCCGCTGTTGGAATACATCTCGCACGAGTCCATTCGATTTACGTTGATACAATTGTTCGCCGTCACAGGTTACAATTCCAGCAGCATCTTGCCCCCTATGTTGTAGAACAGTCAAGCCATCATAGATGGTAGGGGCAACCAATTCCTCTTGCCGAGCAACCACACCAATGATACCACACATAGCGCAGAGCCCGAACCTCCGTTCATTACAGGGGTCTTAGACTTTGACGCCGTGGAGTGGCCTCGTAAAGGCCCTCATTTCTTTCTGTACATGCGCCTATTTCGCTTATTCCAGCGATAACCACGCATTGTTGAAGTTGAGTTGAATCCGCAAGAAGCACACTGCCTCTTTTGCTTGTGATAACTGTGGCGTCCGCAGCGTCTACAGCGTATGTGGGTGGACTTCTGTCGCTTGCCCATACTCGGTGTGCCCTTACTCACATTCTCACCTCAGCGAGCCGCCGACCGACCGTCTCTATATCAGGGTTACTTCACAACAGATGGGCTTAGATTCATGCTTCTAACTCAATTTCCACGTCGCCATCAGTTGATTTCAGTGAAATAAGTAGGTCCGGTTCATGTGTCCTGCCAGTGATTAATGCCAAAAGTAAACCAAACACTAATCCGATCGCCGCCAACATCGCAATCAAACCCGCGATTAGAATTGCTCCGTTTTCTCTTAATGATTGAGTGGACTCCTCTAGTGACCAGTATGCAAGACTGATTCCAAGTATGGTGAATACGGCCAAACCCAGGACTTGTTCCTGCCATCGCATGTGTTTGTGCACCGCAGATAGGCTAACCACCAATAGGGCCAAACTTGTCATTCCGAAGGCGAGCGTGAATCCAATAATCATATTCTGAACTATAGAATATATCTCTACTCCGCCTGAGAAGTTCCACACCAACAAGTCCATGCCGATTGCTATGAGGAATAGAAGCAGGCCGATGGGGCCCCACCATGAATCCTTATTTCCAGACATTACTCATCCTCCAAATTGTCCAGGTGTAGCCTTAGGACTGCATCAACTACTGATTTTTCTTCTTCAGATAGTGGTGCTACGACATCGGGGTCAGGTTGACGACGTTCAGCCATAACTACCAGGTACACAAATCCAATACTAGCAGTTATCATTCCAAACAGGCCACCAATCACGACCATCATTTGATTCCAATGGATTTCATGCCAACCTGCGGCATCTAACCCTCCTGATCCATCTTTCATTATAGTCCAAAACATGAAACCTCCAGCAATTGTTAGTGCTGCAAGAATGGTCGCTTCCTTTTGTCTTCTTTCACCCATTACTATGCAAAAGGAACCTGCCAGAGCAGAAACCAAAATCATCATACTCAAAAACACATTGACCCAAGTACTCCAAATTATTTCGCCAATGCCATTGGCAATGGCTGACGAAGGTTTACTGATTAGAATCCAACCAACCCAAAACAATCCGCCATAGGCCAGTAGAAAACCCATTGGTCTCAGGAACTTTGGCAGGGGGCCTACGGGCGATGGCCCCGAGAATATCGCAATCAGTGAACCTAATGCCATCATTGAAACAGGTCCCGCAATTCTGAGAAGAACAGCTAGCAAAGCGGTTTCGGGAGAATCCTCGCCCCTAGTCGTTGCACCATGTATGCCAATTATTGACAGGGCTGTTATGGAAGTAAGTATGGGTAATCTGTGCCGCCAATCTTTTCGATCGGTTAACCAAAACCCAACCGATATGCACAGTATGGCTATCGGTAACCAGAAGCCAAGCCAAGGCTCCTCAAGTACCGACATACACGCATGCGTGTCAATGTGGTACATCAAATTTGAGTGTTTATACTGCGCAGTCGCTTGATTCACTACCGCTTTCACGCGCGACACCCTCATATACGGGTCGATGGTCGCAGGCTCGCACCCAACGGTGAGGAGACTCAAGCATGGTCAAGATGCCACGTCAAGTTAAGCGTTACAGTCCAAAGGCTGGTCGTCATACACTCCACACAGTTGAGCGTGTAAAGAAGCGTCGTGCAAGCGAACTCAAATGGGGTCAGAGGCGTTTCCGAAGAGTAACAGCAGGATACCGTGGTTTCCCGCGTCCTAAACCCGAGGGTCGTGAAAAACCAACAAAGCGCGTCAATATTCTATATCGGTGTACTGAAACTGGTAAGGCTCACACTCCTCCTTGCAAGAGAGCGAAGAAGTTTGAGCTTGTTGACAAGTGATTACAGGTGATACAATGTCCGAAAGCAGATTCCTAAGAGTACATTGCCGTGATTGTGGTAATGAACAGATTCTATTCGAGCGCGCAACTACTCAAATCAACTGTGAAGTATGTGGCTCAGTCCTTGCCCGCCCGGCAGGCGGCAAAGCAAAACTCACAGGAGCCACAGTTGCTGAGATCCTCGAGTGAAGAGGGGGTCTCAATAATGTCGGATGATAATTGGCCTGAAATGGGCGAATTTTTAGTCTGCACTATTACAACAGTAAAACAAAACGGTGTTTACGTCGAACTTGACGGTTACGATGGGCGAGAGGGTTTCGTATTCATAGGCGAAGTGGCCTCAGGTTGGGTCAAGAATATCAAGTCATATGTCCGCGAAGGGCAACGAGTTGTTGCAAAGACTCTGAAAGTACGAAAAGACAAGAAGAGTGTAGAACTGAGTATCAAATCTGTTAGTGAGGAGCGTCGTCGAGACACCCTCCAGAAGTGGAAAAATAAGCAGAGAGCAAGTCAACTTCTCCGCATTGTTGGCGAGCGCTCAGATTGGGGCGAAGAAAAAACACAAGAAATGTCAGAATTATTGGTGGATACTTTTGGTGGCCTTTATGCAGCATTCGAGGAAACTGCAATTGATAATACTGCATTAAGTAATGAAGGAATAGATGGGGAATGGACCAAAGTTTTCATAGAAATTGCAATTGAGAACATCATACCTGAGTTTGTAAACATCAGGGCTGTTGCAAATATTCAGATTCATGGAAGTGAAGGAATTGAAGTCATAAGGACAGCACTTTCTGCAGTAGAAGATTGTTCTTCGAAGTCGGAAGAAGTCGAAGTGGAAACATTCTATGATGGTGCACCAGAATATCGAATAGAACTCAAAGCACCAGATTGGGATATTGCAGAATCACATTGGGATAAAGTAGAATCTGCTCTTATTGGGAACATTGGCGAAGAAATTGGTGTGGTTGAAATCTCGCGTGTATAACCGTTTTTTTTGGGTCAGATTCAAAGGCCTCTTCTTCAGGGTTTGACCTATGGCTAGGACCCTATTACAGAAATGCACAGCATGTGGATCCTATGGTTTATCAGAAACCTGTGGTGAATGTGGTGGGAAGGCAGAAGCAGCAGGTCCTTTGAAATTCTCTCCAGAAGATGCACGAGCTAATCTGCGTAGGAAGTTGAAGAAAGTCGGAACAAAGGAGTGGACCGATTCACTACCCTCTCCGGAGGCTGATTCTGAATGAGCACGATATTACATTGGATCAATAAAGAAGGTTTCACTGAAGATGCAATGGTCCTAGTTGCGGTTCCAGGTGTTGGGAACGTTGGAAAGCTTGTGATTGAGACGATTAATCGTGTTGAGGGTACAAAATTAATCGCAAGAATTCTTCATCCTGATTTGCCACCACATTCTGTCATGGAGGACGGATTACTTGTGCCACCCCATCTAAGCGTCCATAGTGTCCCAATAGAAGATGGTAAGAATTTACTGACTATCACTGGTAATGGGCAACCAATGACGCCACGTGGCCAACATGAAATGGCTGAAACAATTCTGAAACTTTCAAAGAAATCGAATGCCCCGCTTGTGCTGGTACTGGCTGGTTTGAGTGCCAATCCTGGCGAGGATCAAATCCATTTAACTTGCTCATCTAATGATGTATTAGATTCTCTCACAAGTCGAGGTGTGATTGTTAGCGTCGAGCAACCATCAGGTGGAATGCTTGGTATGGCGGGCTTGGTAGTTTCACTAGCCCCCATTCATGGCGTCCAAAGTGCTGCATACTGTGCTGAAACTGTTGGATTAAGTGTTGATGTTGTTACAGCAGATAGATTAGCAAGTCGTTTGAGTGAAGATTTCGAGATGGGATTGGTTCTCCCGATTGACAACACAAGTGAAACTGCGGCCCGGTTGCTTGAGAGGATGGAAGGAAAGGAGATTGCTGGCATGAGTATTTCTGATGACGAACCAGATACTGGATTCTATGTATAGGCCAGTCAGGCTTATGGCAACAACTCTGGTCGAAGGTTTACGGCCGAGATCGCATAGCCCGGTATTGCGGTGGATTCGAAATCCACTGTCCTTGCGACGCGGGAGTTCAAATCTCTCTCTCGGCGCCATGAAGACTTATTATCAAATGTAGTTGTCCGAACTCTATGTCCTTTAGAGATAAGACGCTTGAGGTATCGGAATCAAATAGGTTTCAAAACTTCATATTGCTTATTATTTCATTGAATGCAGTGACAATTGGTCTTCAGACATTTGACTTGGGAGACAAAAACAACCAGATGTTGGATATGCTGGATAATTTGTTCCTTTGGATATTTGTTGTAGAATTATTTATCCGAATTCACGCACATAGAATCAGATTCTTTGGGCAAGGAGACAACTTGTTTGATTTTGTTATCGTTGTAGCTTCCCTAGCACCACAGGCAGGGCCATGGAGTGTATTGCGAGTGTTCCGTGTATTCAGAGCACTTAGATTAATTACGAGCATGCCAGAAATGCAGAGAATGGTTGAAGCAATGCTTCGTTCACTAAGAGCAATAGGTGCAATTGGATGGCTCTTATGCTTGGTTTTATACGTATTTTCTGTAATGGCGACAATACTTTACGGAGACGGAGGGCCTAATGGAGAGTTATATTTCGGAAACCTAGGGCTCTCTTTGTATTCTTTATTCCAAATAATGACTTTAGAATCATGGTCGCATGGGATTGCCCGCCTAATCATTGAGGAGCAAGGTTGGGAAGCTGCAATTTTCTTCATAGGCTACATTCTATGCACTTCTTTCACATTCCTGAATATGTTTATTGCAGTATTTACAAACACCTTGGCAGCAATCGATATCGAAGAAGGTGATGAACAAGGATTCTCAAGAATGCATAACGAGATCAAGGCAGAGATATCTGAGTTGAAAGTGATGATTTCAGAGCTGAATCAGAAGTTTGATTCAACAAGTGAAGAGTAGTCAAATACTTGAGCACAGTGCAGTAGCGAGTCCTATGGACGTCGGAGTTACACACGAGGGGAAAAGGTCGGTTTACCAATTCAGTGAACCAGTTCTCATCTCTAAAGTGTTGGAAAAAATGGATATCCCTCCATCGACAGTTTTGACTGTAGTTGAGCAAAAGATTGTTCCACACACCTCAACAATAACTGGGGATTTGGAAATTGAATTAATTATAGTTTCAAGTGGTGGATAATCCTCTTTTCAGCAACACCAAACGAGTATTCTTCTGAAATTTAATTTCAGGCCTACCAAAGAACTCAGAGTATACACCATTTAGTATTGCAATCTCGTCACCAGGTTTTATCGTTCTCATAAGTGGGGTAATAGCAAAAGCAAATGCAACAATTTCGATATTTCCAGAAGAATCTGAAATAGTCAATCTCCATTTTGGTTTACCTGAACCAGTTCGATTTTTTTGCCATGTTGTGTCTCTTATTGTCATGACTCTACCCACAACGCTACCTGCCGTGATTAGTCCAACAATATTCTCTCCCTCAGCATTTTCTGCATCAATTATTTCGATTTCCGACAGATTATCTAACTCAATGCTAGGGACTAGATTCCATTCAGTAGGGCGGCCATTCTTTATTCTTACATGAAGTCCATTCGATATTCTCCGAGTAATTTTCTTTGGTTTTGGGAAAAAACAGTTTTTCACTTTGATACGATCCACACCTTGTTGAAGATTGAATTGAACTTCAATCCCACCATTTTCATCAGAGTGAGGTGAGAAAAGGCCTGTAACTTCGCCACAAATATCAACTCGCGTTCTTAGTTCCTCAGATTTAGTAATGGGCCATTTTCGACCATCATGTTCCAATTGTTCCATTTTTGGGAGGCTCAACCTATTATCTCCACTGGGGCAGATGCTATGGTAATTGCAGTCATTACAACGTGCTAGGGGATTTGCATCTTCGCCGTCATGGATGCCGCCCGGCTCAAATAACTGCAAGGGAGCTGGTTGATTTGGGTAATCATCAATCTCTGTACTTCTATTCGTGAAGAGTTCGTCATAAGTATCTCTTAGCATTGTTTGAATTTCAAATAGGCGATCGAGATTCGGTGCCTTGATATTCTTGATTACCCCTGAACCAGCATACCAAATTTGTAATCCATCGACAATTGATTCACGTCCGTGTGTCTCCCACCAAAGCCATGCATAGATTTCTAATTGTAACATATATCCAGATGAACGATCATTGTCGCCCATTGCTGCCTTCAAATCAACGATACAAATATTGCCATCCCAATCATAAACAAAATCATATTCGCCCCAAAACCAATGCTCAGGGTGTACAGTTCCCAATGAGAATGTACCTGCATCAGGATCTACAAACCAAGGCCTAGAAATTTCCCAAGCCTCCATTAGGGTGCATTCACCCTCGCTCACACTTGGATGTGGTTCTTCCCAGTCGTGTGGGAAACCATCCGGTGGCGGCCATTCTGCCCTAGCACCTTTTCTGAAATCTTGTAGTTTCGGCCCTCCATTAGAATTGAGGCACCTAACAACTTCGTCTATGTGGAAATCAATTGTTTTCAGCACCATAGAGCGAATCAAATCGGCATCTAAATCATCTCCACAACCGATGGACATAGGATTATCTTCAAATTCCTCAATATGTGATTGCATAACTATTGGTAGGTGTACACTTACTCGAGACCTAGTCCATTCTCGTAATTCTTCAACATCTGAAAAACCTTCCATTGGCGCAAGCGTTGGCCCTTTGTACAAACTTTTCTGGCTTCTAAATGGTCTGCCATTTTCATCAATTGGGGAAGCGAGTACATCCCAACTATCTTCCTTTTTCACAAGAATCGGGGACTCGCGAAATACTCTACAGACTGTATTCTCTACAATGTGGCCCCGCATCATCGCAGGAACTTGTGGGCCCCTAAGGTACTGTATTCGTTGGTAAAACCAAGACCTAGGGCAAGATTGGTATTGGATGAAACTGGTCGCAGAAAGTCGACTGTACTTGTCGACTATCAAATCTGCATCATCAACAATCCGAACCGGCACAGATTTGGATTATGTTCGACGTCTTTGAACCTACGGGGTGTGGTCGCAGCATTCTATTCTGAAGTCATCCGTGTATTTCGAGGGTCAACCCGTAATTGTGGAGTCCCTTCTCGCCAACCCATTTCGGCTGCCATGAATTTCACATATTTTCCAACTTCCAACTGATCGAATGATTCAGTCCGCCCAATTCCAAAAGCAACCACTTCGATAATTCCAGTTCCATCCCAAAGGTGAATTGTAGACATTGACCATTCTCTACCTTTAGCATTCACGCCCTTATTTATCCCACAACTAATTACTACTCCGGAAACATTTGCGCGCGTTGGTATCAAACCAATCCTGTCCAATTTTTCTTCCACTCCTCCGGCAGGTACAATTTCACTTTCCTTATCCAAGTAGAGCCTAATCATACCTCTCCATTGTCCGGGGGCAGCATTTCGAATCACAACATCTCCATCATTCATATGCAGGTTCGGGAATTGATTGATCCCCATTTCTTCAATTACTGCACTTTTCTCACCAGCAGTTATTGCTGCTCCGATTACTGGGTCCCCAAAATGATTCGGCATCGGCCCCCAATGCCCATGCAGTTTACCTCTTACGGATACTCTATTCGGCAGACTTGATATTGGCGAAAAAGGGCTCTCCGGAGGAGTGACCTTTTCCCTTGGAATCAAGCTGTGTAGTGGTTGTTCTTCACCACCTCTTGGATAATCACAAGTATTCTCTCCATAGCATTTTTCGCATCCAAGCAACCCCTCTATAGACGGTAATTCATTATCCAATCCAAAATCGGACCAGGATGCTTTTGACATCTCTTCTTGAATTTCTCTGAGTCTCTTCGTTTCAGATTCAATATCCTCAATCAAATCCGCAGTATGGACGAACCCATCTGCAAGATGCCATGATTTAGCTGCAGCAACAATTCCTTCCTCAACTTCATTCATAGGTTTATTTGGATGTTTTCGAGTTTCTATCCAAAGCCACTGATAGAATCTGAGTTGATGTGCGACGCCAGTATGGTCTCTCTGGTGGCCTCTATTGGCTTTTAGATCAACAATGTGTATTTCACCTCGCCATCGATGGGCCACATCCAATTCTCCGGCAGCCCATCCATCAGGGTGGAACAATCTTTGCGCAGTATGTATTCTTGGATCTTTGAACCAGGGTCTCGCGATTTCCCACGCCTCCCACCATGTACATTTCTCGCCTTTGGATTGCCAACCGGTGCCCATTCCTTCATCCCAGCAAGGAGATGGTGTTCCAAATGGGTCTCCATTTTCCCTATATTTTTCTAGGTAGGGTCCACCATTATCATCTAAGCAATCACGAGTTTCTGAAATCTGTAGTTTGATGGCATTCTTGACCATCGAATTGATTCTTTCTCGCTTTATGTCACTTATATTCCTACCTTTTGCTTTCCATTTACAATCGTTCCACTCATTTTCTAATATCTCGAATATTTTATCGACAACAGGGGGCATCAGTGTACGCAACCAACTTTCCAAATCCTCTATGCTCTCAATTTTTGTATTATCTCCACTTTTGCTAGGTGCCCATGTCGATGCACCAATCGGCATACCTTCTGTAGGATGTGGCCTTTCCATCCAGATACTCGTCACAGCTTCTTCAACAATTATGCCCAGAATCATTTCAGGATGCTTTGCACTTTGGATTCCAAGTCTGCGGGTTAGAAACCAATCTCTTCTACATCGCTCCCATGTGACTAATGAAGAGGCACTCAATCGCCTTCGACTACGAGCATAAACTCCAGTAGGTTGAGGTATAACTGGCATATGATTACCCCGTGTAGAAATATTCTCCACTAGATTTTTGTTCACGATCTTTTCGACTATTTGGCTTGTTTATTCTAGGCCTATGACTATCATGATCCCTTCTGAATGTGATCTCAACCTGCTCTAGGAACTTATTCATTCCAGAACGTAGCGGCAATGGACCAATCGCCTTACCCTCTGAACCACCTTCACCCTCAAAAACAAGTAAGGAGTCACTGACTATGTCTATGAAGTATATGTCGTGATCGATCACCATTGCTGACTTTTCATTCACTTCCATAGTTTTGTGTATTGCTTTCGCGGCTTCCATTCTTGCATTTGCATCTAAGTGTGCACTTGGTTCATCCAAGAGATAAAGATCGGCCTCCTTACCCAAACATATTGCTATACTAATTGCTTGCAATTCACCTCCGGAGAGCCTCCTTGCATCCTGTTCGACCAGTTTGTCAATTTCGAGAGGTCGAATTACAGTGGTGTGAAATTCTCCTCTTCTCCATTTCATGCCTAGTTCACTATCAAGCCACATTTCAACAGTCCCTGAGAACTCTGGCTTGACGTGTTGTGGTTTGTAAGATACTTTTGCTTCCATTGTACACCAACCAGCATCCATTTCCATTTCTCCGGCAATCATTTTGACCATGGTCGTTTTTCCCGTAGCATTCGGTCCTACGATACCAACAACTTCTGAACTGTGTACTTTTCCGGTTTCAGTCTTAAGGTGGAAATTTCCAAGAGTTTTTTCCATATCTCCCCACTCTAAAATTGGTTGTCCTATCTCTTCACCTCGGGTGCCTCCTCGAACAAATTGAATTGGTCGATCTCGAATACGGACATTTTCTTGTTCTAAATATCCATCCAAATAAGCATTGATGGCCATTCGCGTGTTTCTTGGGGGAGTGAATATACCGTATGCCGCCCTTTCCCCATAAACAATGTGGACTAAGTCACAAAGCACATCAAGAATGGCAAGGTCATGCTCAATGACGATGACACGTTTTCCAGTTTCTGACAATTCCTGAATGATTTTGACCATACGCATCCTTTCATAGATATCCAAATACGATGAAGGCTCATCAAAGAAATATACGTCTGCGTCCTTTAGTAATGTAGCAGCAATTGCCACTCTCTGTAATTCACCTCCTGAAAGCTCAGGAAGGTTCCGATCGAACAAGTGATCAATTGACAGGTCGACACTAACTTGTTCAATCACCCCGCGTTGGTCAATTCGTTCGAGAAGTGCGCTTACTTTTCCATCAAAGGCTCGTGGTATCTTGTCGACATACTGGGGTTTTACAGCGATTCGAACTCCATTTTCGGATACTAATGTCATGAAGTCCCTTAATTCCCCACGAGGGAAAGCCTCCAAGACTTCCTCCCAGGGTCGTTCACCTTCTACCCAATCTCCGAGATTTGGACGTAGAGTTCCGGATAGGAGATTTATCGCTGTTGATTTCCCTATTCCATTCGCACCTAGTACGCCGACTACTTCGCTTTCTCTAGGAGCAGGCAATCGGAATAGCCTGAAACTATTCTCTCCATAACAATGCGTTAGGTCGTGATCAAGTTCTTGAGGTAAATTGATAATTTTCACAGCATCTCCTGGACAGTGTTTCGCCCGGACCAAACAAGGGGGGCAAGCCGACTCCAGAATTTTACACTTTGTCCCCTCCACTTGAATGCATTCAGCGCCACATTGTCCAGCATATTTTTGCAAATACTGGAACGCCGGGGAATTCGGTTTGCACCGATCTTCAATCAACACTGCGATTCTCATTATATCCCTCCCTTATTTGCTGGCGCTATCAGTCATTCTTAATCGGTTGTGGCTCCCAATATTGGTTGGGGCCTTGTTTCTTTGCTATCAGAAAGAGAGGAATCTGTGTTTTAGATAAACTCCTGCTGCGAGTGTCAATTTTTCTGCTTTGCTTAGTTTGACGCGTTCTGTAAACACATCTCCTCCACTCTTCTCAATGCGGCGTAGGATACTACTGTAGAAAGCCATCATTGCCGCTGGACTGTAGCGACTTTGTTTCGGAAGTAGAGGCAGCAACTTGTATGCTTTGTCTCTGTAAGCCTTAATCCGCTCGCAATATTCCGTAACGAATGGTTTCCAACCGGGATGTTTCAGCAATTCACGCCCAGACATCATGTCTTCTTCAGATAATCCAAATCTTTCCAAGTCTTCTAATGGTAAGTAAATTCGGTTACGCTCGGTATCTTCTTGCACATCTCGGATAATGTTAGTAAGTTGCATAAATATCCCCCAAGCTTCTGCAAACTCACGTGCTGCAGCCGTTGCATCGTGCCCATAGATATTGATACAAACTAGTCCTACTGTAGATGCTACTCGGTAACAGTATGAGTAAAGTTCCTCAAAGTTAGCATAACGGTTGGTATACAGGTCATCCTCCATCCCACTAATCATGTCATCCATATACTCACGAGGAATACCAAAATTGGAAATTGTATGTTTCAATGCCATGAAAATTGGATCAGTGCTTGACATGGAATTATATGCAGTAGACAATTTTTTCCTGAAAAAGAATAATTGCGCCAACTTATCTTCATATTCTGTTCTCTCAACGACTGGTTTTGCAGCGGCTAACTCTTCCAGTTTTCGTCTGTAGGTAATCGCTTCAGGATCATTGGGGCCTAAACTACCGGGAAAAATGTCTACATAATCTCCATCGGCAATATCATCAGCCCTGCGGCAGAATGCGTAGTAGGCACAGATTGCTCTGCGTTGTTCCTCTGGGAGATACTTGAATGAGTGGTAGAAATTCCCGGCTTCTCTGCGCGTCAGCTCTTCACAATATGCATAGGCTGCCTCAATCATGTCAGCAGGTACTTCTTCTTCCTCCCACACTGGTGCTTGAATGTGTTCGAAGGGGTTTACTAGTTCTCCTGCGTTACCGACAACACCCATGAAGTGGGCCGATTCCGTGGCCAATTCCAATGCAGTAATACTCGCTGCTCTAACTGCTTCTTTTGTCAGTACAACAGCAGCACGAAGTTGCTCTAGACGTGGATTTACAGTAGTGCCTTCCTCGCCTTTCCTCGCCGGTTCGTCTTCGATGAGAATAAACTCATCAAACACCTCGGAGGAATTACGATTCACGTTACTAGACATGCGCGTCGTTCTCAGGGTGGGCTCATACCTTATTGAACTCATCCCCAAAAAGTCCAATTTGTCCCCTTTGGGGACATGAATGGTTTCAGAAAGTCAAAGGTTTCGATTTCTTTCAAGTAGGCGTCGCCCACCACCTGGTATGATGAGAGCAAAAACCATCTTTTTGGAATATTTCTTAATTTCATTTCTGGAAACTTTAACTCTATTTTCTGAATCTAATACATTAGAATCTTTCAGTAGATTCAGAGTTCTTTGACCAATTAGTACAGGTAGCATGCAAGCGGCTCTAAGGCGGAATTGGCCATAAGGGATCATGCCGATGTACTCAACAGCAGCATCCATGTGTTTGGATGCAATTTCGATATAAATATCGTACATTTGGCGAAATTTATCCATATTTCCAGAGTCAAGTAAATCTTCGGCACACAAACCATTTTTGGACATCGAGTCAACTGGTATATAGCAACGTCCAAAACGTAAATCTTCAGGAATATCTCGTAAAATATTTATCATTTGAAGAGCCTTTCCAAATCTAATTCCTAATTGCTGAAATTTGTCAATTTCTCCTGCATCCATTTTGATTAGATGGGCTAGGGACATTTCGGTCCAGAACTCACCCACACAACCGGCGACTCTGTATGCATAGTCATCTAATTCTATTTCAGTTTCTAATGCCGAGATTTTCCCTCCATCCTTGGCGATTCCGAATCTTTCCAAATCCAAAGATTGTCCACCAACAATGATGTCTAGGCATTTTCTAATTCTTTCTTGATCGGGTTGGGAATATGTTGGGAGACTGAGGATTACATCCTCGACACCACGTAGCAATTCTGCTTCAGCAGGGTTTGTTTGAATTTCAGCTAATTCTACAAAGTCAGGCAAGCTTGTGGTAGTTCCCTGTGCAACATCATTGTAACTACGCAATGTTTGGAGAAGGAAATCAGTTTCCCCATGCTTTGAATCTGCTATTGTATCGGCGATTCTAGCTAGTAGGTAGAGTAATCCCACCTGCCCCCGCATTTTCTTTGGTAGATATTTCAGAGTAGGGTAGAATGATCGAGAAGTACCTTCCAACAAGGCATCAATTTTCGGATTGATTAACACTGACATACAGTCCCCCCCGGTGACACTAAGGGCTATGCATTCTTGACCCTGTGGGCATGTTTGTTCTCGGCAACCTTTTCTAACAGGCAACGGGCCCTCCCACCCGTAGGGGTGGGAATATCTACTGTCAAGTTTGTTCGGAAGAGATACCTGGGGACTCTCTTTTCTGTCCAGAATGTGGTGCTCGACAGGACCCCTCTAAGTCTGGAGCAATGGGCGCTAGGAACTTCGGCGTAGTTAGTTCGCAGACAATTCAGGCGACTCAGGATATGCAGGCTGCAGATTCAGCAGGGGGTTCAGGGGGCGCCACAATTGACCCATCTAATTTCCTTAGTCAGATAGCCAATCAAGTTGCTGATGATACTCCTCCAATCGATTCAACTCCTCGGCCTTCACCGCCTCGTCCTCAGCCCTCAGTTGACAGCAATTCAGTAACAGATCAAGTGGTTGACCACATGGTTGAAGCTGGAAAAGCTGAGAAACAGGATGCGCGTAATGAATGGTTAGCAATGAATCAGCGAACTGCAAGTGGCGTATTAGCAGGCCTTGCCGGAGGTGAACTACCTGCGCATCTTGCCACAGAAACAGGTGGTGCGAGATTCCTTGACGACGGACAAGATTTGAGTATGCAGAAAAAGAAGGCTCGTTCAAATCAACCCTCATCATCACTTCTTCGTAGAATGGCAGAGGTTGCAACACGGCGCGTTGCTAGAAAGAGAGGTGTTGCAGTTGAATCGCCACAAGTGGCTCTCACCGACGATGAAACTGTACAAGTGAATGTGACCTACATAGATGATGGTAGAGTTCTAGATACTCCTCCAGATTTATCCAACGCTTTTGAGCATGCTATTGCAACAGAATTGGCATTGAAAGGATTCGATATTGGAATTGAGATTACATTATTCCGTTCCATGGATGGTGTGATTGAACTTGTTTGGGGTGATGCTGTAGGCGAAACTCAAGAAGAGGCTGATTTAGAAGATGATGAAGACTTGTTCGCCTGTGATGATTGTGGCCACTATCCAATTCGTGAATCAGATTCTAGTTGCCCAGGTTGTGGCGCACAGTTCATAGATGACTGGGATGATGAACCTGAACCCGCTAGAGGTCCGGGTGGTCCTCCTTCTCGAGGTCCAGGCGGTCCTCCTTCTCGAGGTCCAGGCGGTCCTCCTTCTCGAGGTCCAGGCGGTCCTCCTTCTCGAGGCCCAGGTGGCCCTCCTTCGCAGGGTCCTAGCGGCGGTCCTCCTTCTCGAGGCCCAGGTGGTGGCCCTCCAAGTGGCCCATCTCGTGGCCCCAGTGGTCCTAAGAAGGGCCCAGGTGGCCCTCCGAAGAAAGGTCCAGGTGGTCCGCCAAAACGTCGCGGCCCTCCACAGTGATTCAGTGAAACAAGATTGCCAGTCCATATATGGCAAGAAGAATTGCAAGAGTCAGGTCGATTTTTCTTCCATGGTCTTCGATTGTCTTCGTAAATTTGGTGCCTGATACGAGCAGAGCCACTAGGACATACCAACCACCATCTGTTAGCATAGCTATCCCTGCAATGAGTAACCGATCCATCATAGTGAAATCTGGTTGCACGAATTGACTGAATATTGCAACCAAGAATGCTAGAATCTTTGGATTCAGAAACGCTACAAGAAAACCTTCACTAAATCCTCGGGCCTTAGAATGGCGTTTGTGTGATCTTTTTGGAACATTTTGGCGAAACATCATTATTGACAGAAATAGAAGGAAAATACCACCCAATATTTCCAACCATCTTGATGATTCGGATGCATTTTGTTTGAGAAATACGATTCCAGATACTGCAGCGAATGCATAGATGCTAAATCCAATTCCGTGTCCGACTCCACAGGCTAATCCACGACTTCTTCCACCTTCACGCGTATTACGGAGTAATACAACTAGAGATGGACCAGGGGACATTGCGCCTAGGCAAAGGGCGGCCACTATCGGTGCTAGTGCTACCAGTTCCATGAGGGCTCAGCGCAGACCGGCGTCCTTCAGACTTGCTAGAAGGACATCGCCTATTTCGCTGGGGTCTCTTGCACATGCGATACCGGCATCCTCAAAGGCAGCAAATTTTTCTGCTGCAGTACCCTTTCCACCTGCAATAATTGCACCCGCGTGACCCATTCGCTTCCCTGGTGGTGCGGTTGCTCCCGCAACGAATCCGACAATCGGTTTTGTGACATTTTCCTTAGCCCATGCAGCAGCATCTTCTTCTGCAGTACCTCCTATTTCGCCAATCATCACAATAGCCTCCGTTTGGGGGTCGGCCTCAAATGCAGCCAAGCAGTCGATGAATCCAGTGCCATTGACGGGATCTCCTCCTATCCCAACACATGTCGATTGTCCCTCATCTATTCGCATCGTTTGGGCAACTGCTTCGTAGGTTAGTGTTCCAGATTTTGAAACAATGCCAATCCTTCCTTTTGCATGAATGTGTCCAGGCATAATACCAATCTTGCATCCGCCATTTTGACCAGGTGTGATTATACCTGGACAGTTTGGACCAATCAGACGTATACCTGGTCGATCTGCAACGTATGATACAGCACGCACCATGTCTAATGTTGGAATGCCTTCAGTAATGCAGACAATCACACCTTCTCCCTTGATTGAATCAAAGGCCTCTGCTGCCTCCATTATCGCCTCTGCTGCAAATGGTGGAGGTACATAGATTACGGTTGCATCAGCATCAGTAGATTCTATAGAATCGCGCATTGAATTGAATACCGGGACACCTAGGACTTCCATCCCACCTTTTCCAGGAGTGACGCCTCCTACAATATTAGTTCCATATTCAATCATTTTTTCACCATGGAACATACCTTGATTTCCAGTAATTCCTTGGATGAGCACTTTACTGTCTTCGTGAATCCAAATTGCCATTCACTCACCTCCTCCGATTAAAGAAACAATTTTCTGCGCACCTTGTGCTAAATCATCAGCAGGATGGATGTTTAGTGAGGAAGCGGCCAAGATCTTCTTCCCTTCATCTACATTGGTTCCCGCTAGCCTGACAACCAATGGAACGTCTAGATTCAAAGCTTCAGTTGCTGCAATAACACCTCTTGCGATTATATCACAACGCATGATGCCTCCAAAAATATTCACCAGAATACCTTCTACATTCGGGTCTTCTAGAATTATGCTGAATGCAGTTTTGACCTGTTCTTCATTTGCGCCACCGCCAACATCAAGGAAGTTTGCGGGTTCCCCTCCATACAACTTGATGACGTCCATAGTTGCCATTGCTAGCCCGGCTCCATTTACTAAGCAACCAATATTCCCGTCGAGGTTGACATATGAAAGATCGGCTTCACCTGCCCGGATTTCAGCATCATCTTCTTCCGATAAGTCACGCATCTGGACCCAGTTGTTTTTGTGCCGAAAATCAGCATTCGAGTCAAATCCAATTTTTGCATCTAGTGCAATCATCTCTTCATCTTCAGTACGTACAAGTGGATTTATTTCTATCATGGAGCAATCATTTTGGATAAACAGATCGTAGAGTTTCCCAATCATTTTGAAAAATGACTTCAGTGCATTACCTGATAATCCTAGGGAAACACCAAGATTCCTTTTCTGGAATCCAAGAAGTCCAGCAGCAGGGTCAACGTGAATCTTATGGATTGCTTCAGGTGTATTCTCTGCGACTTCCTCAATATCCATGCCTCCCTCAGTTGAAGCCATTATCAGAACTGCTTTTGCTTCACGATCAACTAGAATGGCTAGATAATATTCGTGAGAAATAGAGCAGCCTTCTTCAACATACAGATTGCTTACCAATTTCCCTTCTGAACCAGTTTGCTTAGTGACTAGAACATTGCCAAGGATATTTGATGCATAATTTTCAACATCTGCTTTACTGAAGGCAATTTTCACTCCGCCTTCCATAACTAATTCTTTCGATTCAGGGTGGTACAAATTTCCTTTCCCACGTCCTCCTGCATGAATTTGTGATTTGACCGCTACAACTTTTGAACCTAACTCATCATATGCTGACAGGGCTTGTTCCACAGTTGTGCAATGCACACCCCTTTGAACAGAAACTCCCGCTTCTTTGAACATCTCTTTACCCTGATACTCATGTATATTCATGACGACCCTCGCATCATTCGACCTGAAGTCGCTCTTTGAACACTCCGACGTTAGCGCATGGCATGCAAATATGATTAGCAAGGCACTTGAGTGGAACCCGCCTCCCACAGTGTGATGGACGTCATAGTTCTGGCAGGAGGTTTTGGGACACGTCTGCGTCCATGGACAGAGGATACTCCAAAACCTCTACTTCCAATTTTGGATCGGACCATGATTGAACATGTAGTCAGTATCCTACCTGAAAACATGGTGTCTCGTGTACTTATTGCAGCTGGATATGGGATTGAGCAAATGCGTTCGCATTTTTCATCACTAAAGTTGCCATATGATGTAATCATAGTGGAAGAAACTGAGCCTCTTGGAACTGGAGGGGCTATTGCAAACTGTCGAGAACACCTTTCAGGCCAAACTTGTTGCGTGATTAATGGTGACTTGCTAACCAGTTTGCGAGTTGATGAAATGCTTTCTTCTCATCGTGATTCGGGATGTTTGGCATCCATTTCTCTATGGGAAGTTGATGATCCCAGTAGATTCGGAGTCGCTGATTTCGATAGTTCTAGTTCTCTGATACATCGTTTCCAAGAAAAGCCGCCGCGCGAGGAGGCATTTTCAAATCTGATTAACGCTGGAACTTATCTTCTTGAGCCTGAAGTTTTCGATTGGATGCCAGATGGCGCATTTAGTATGGAGCGAGTAGTTTTCCCCAAGTTAGCTGAAGCACGTCAGCTTGTTGGTTTTCCTTTCGAGGGTCACTTTGTAGATGCAGGAACTCCTATTTCATACATCGAAGCCGTTCTGACCTCTATCAAAAACAAGGCATGGGTTTCGGGCCATGGTGATGAGAAGGGCAACTGGTTGGGACCAGATTATAGCATAGATTCTACAGCAAAATTGTCCAATTCTGCAATCGGTCAAAAAACAAAGATAAGTTCCGGATGTCATTTAGTAAGTAGTTCATTACTTGATAATGTGGTGATTGGAAATAATTGCCGTATTTCCAATTGTATGGTTGGCAGAAATGTCTCCATTGGAGATAATTGTGAGTTAAGGGATGTAGTCATTGGGCATAATCAGAATATACCTTCAGGATATACACAATTTGGCGGAAAGTTCCCTACGGCAGATTGAACACCTTCCGTCTTTTCGGAGGTTTGATGACCGCTCTTATCGTAGTCAATTTCAAGACTTATGCTTCCGCTCAGGGGGATGCAGCGATTGCACTTGCTAAGGCAATGGAAGAAGTAGATTCGACTACAGATGCAACCATGGTTGCCGTGGTATCAGCATTTGATCTAAGTTCAGTCAAGGCAGCAGCTCCTAATCTCCAAGTTTGGTGCCAACATCTCGACCCAATTGGTTGGGGCTCGAATACTGGATGGATGCACCCAGAAACTGCAATTGGTCATGGTGCGACAGGTACAATCATCAATCATGCAGAGCACAAAGTCGATTTAGGCCATGTTGAGACTTTGTTAGCACAACTTCCTGATGATTTTCCTGTATGTGCTTGTGCTGCAGACATTCAGGAGGCGAGGGCATTAGCGACTCTTTCTCCAACCTTCATTGCTGTTGAACCACCAGAGCTTATCGGGGGAGACATCAGTGTAACTACTGCAGACCCTGGTATAGTATCCGGAACAGCAGAGGCTGTCAAAGAAGCGAATCCTAATGTGCGCGTTCTTTGTGGTGCAGGTGTGAAGAACGGTGCAGATGTTGCCATGGCCATCGAACTAGGTACGGAAGGTGTTTTGCTTGCAAGTGGTGTGACAAAAGCCAATGATCCGCTTTCAGTTCTTCGTGACCTTGTCTCTAAGATATGAGGCCTTTCTATGAAGGGGCGAAGGACAACATTACAAGATATTGTATCGTTAGCAATTGGGGTATTCTTCATAAAAATTGGAATTGATCACTTCATCAATCCAAGTTGGTTCGAACCCATTGTACCTGAAGTCCTAGGTTATCCAGAATTTTGGGTTTACGTAAGCGGTGTATTTGAGGTAGGAATTGGAATCGCAATTATCTTTCCAAAGTCTCGCTCTTGGGCTGCTCCTTCAATGGCAATTTTGTTGATTATTTTGTATTGGGCGAACCTCAATATGTGGATTAATGATATTCCATTGGATGGTGTAAATGGAGGAGAGCCATTCGAAGATAGGTGGCATTTTTTGCGCGGTTTACTCCAGTTGCTACTGATTGGGATATCTTTGTGGGTTGGGAATTGTTCCAGATACGAGTGGCATAGAAATTGGAGCAATATTGATTATTCAAATTTGACCGATGGGAACGCTTTCCCCTCCAATTTCATGTGGGGTGTTGCTACAGCTGCACACCAAATTGAGGGCGGTAACCAAAATAATTGGACAGTCTTTGAACCAAATTCAAAGAGTGGACAACTCAGTGGAGATGCCTGTGATCATTGGAACCTCGTCGATGAAGATATTGCTAATATAGGTAGGCTGAATGTTTCCTACTATCGATTTTCAATTGAATGGAGCCGTGTCGAACCTGAGCAGGGCAAGTGGGATGAAACTGCTATTGATTGGTATAGCAATTTGGTTGACAAATTATTGGCCAGAGGTATCAAGCCGATGGCGACGCTGCATCACTTCACACATCCAATTTGGTGGGAAGAAAAAGGTGGTTTTGAGAACGAAGAAAATATCGTTGATTGGATAAATTTCTGCGAGAAGATGTTTTCAGTATTATCTGACCGTATTGTTTGGTGGTGCACAATAAACGAGCCAGCAGTGTTCACGACCATGGGCTATGTTTTGGGTGAATTCCCGCCTGGAAAGAGATCATTCTCAGTTACAAGAAGGGTTGCAACAAACATGATGCGCGCACATGCTCGTTGTTACCGGACTCTCAAAATGATGGATAATGGTAGGGAGGCTCAGATAGGTTTGGTCAAGAATATCAACATCTTTGATCCCTATCGCCGTTGGAACCCACTTCATTGGATACAGTCATTTATTTTGGATGAAATGTTCAACTCTTGTTGGCTTCGTGGTTTGAAAAAGGGTAGATTTCGTCCACCCTCCAGTTTATTCGCAAAAAATATCCATGGGTTAAAGGATAGTAGTGATTTCATTGGCTTAAATTACTACACTCATTTGCTAGCAACACCATTCATGCCCACTAAAGTAGAAATTGATCCAATAATACGTCCTTGGGAAATAAGAACTGATTTCAGATACCCTATGTATGCTGAAGGACTACGCCGCTCTATAGAGATGGTCAGTGGTTTAGGTATTCCAATAATAATCACTGAAAATGGTGTTGCAGACAATGATGATGATATGCGCCCAGAGCATGTTCGAAGACACTTGTTCATAACTGCAGAGGCCATAAAAGATGGATACGATGTACGGGGATTCTATCACTGGAGTCTTTTGGATAACTTCGAATGGGCCGAAGGTTATGATCAACAATTCGGTCTGTACAAAGTCAATTTTGAAACTAAAGAAAGAACTCTCCGAGATAGCGGGAAACTCTATTCTCAAATTGCTGGTTCACATACAATGCCGCAATTGGTGATACTTGCTGGTGGCTTGGGGACTAGGCTGGGAAAGGTAACTGAAAATATGCCAAAGTCAATGATATCTGTTGCAGGCAAACCGATTCTAGAGCATATCCTTGATTGGGCCGCTCAAGAGGGATGTCGTGAAGCAGCGGTTCTAATTGGACATCTTGGTGAGCATTTCGAAGACTTCACTCACGATACTGTGAAACTGAAATTTATCAAGGAAGATACGCCCTTGGGGACGGGTGGAGCACTTTGGAATGCACGAGAATATATCCAAGATAGGTTCATCCTTCTCTGGGGTGATGATTTGCACCAAATATCATATTCTAATCTACTTTCAACGCATCTTTCATCAAATTGTAAATTGACAATGACTGTGACTGAGAATAATGAAAACCACAATCTCGAGTTTTCAGAACAAAGAGTGAACAGATATGACAAGTCTTGTGTCTCCAGTATTGGTTTGAATGGCTATGAAGCAGGTACCAGCATAGTCGAAAAATCAGTTTTGGAAGATTATGGTAAAGAAGGGAAATGGAGTTGGGAGGAGACAATTTATCCAAAATTAGCAGGGAATATTGCAGCCCATTTGGACAATTCACCGTTTTGGGATATGGGTACGCCAGAACGACTAGAAAAGTTAGAAGAATTCCTCCAAAGAGGCTGAATCACTTGCTATAATCAAATCTTCATCCAATATACTAGGGTGTTCAACAAGTGTGAGAATCATTCCACCAAATCCTCCTCCCATTATCCTAGCACCGAGTACCCCCTCGGTGTTTTGCAATTCATTCACCCTTTGATCTATTTCAGGAGTGCTTACCTTTATTCTGTCACGCATTGAGAAATGTGACTCATTTATCATTTCACCAAGTCGAATGGCATCACAATTCAAAGCTTCCTCAACTCGATTGTTCTCATCCAAAACGTGGGATGCAAAAGACACAGAAGCAACATCCTCTTGAGCATAATTCGAATCACTTAGTTTCCTCCTAACTCTTGAGTCTACAAGTTTGAAGTGCCAATTTTCAGGCAGTGTTATAGTTTGTAATTCATTTTTTCCAAAATCAATACGAATGGCCTTACCTTTAGAAGAATGAGTAATCGCAATCTGATCTAGAAGTCCACATTGTGTCCCTATAACTTCATGCTCAATTCTCTGTGCTTCAAGACAAACCTGCATCAATTCTTGTTTGCCCTGTGCACACATTACAATGGCAACACATAGGGCTGCTGAAGATGACATCCCTGCGCCTATTGGGATATCGCTTTCAACAACCAAGTCTGCGGGCCATCCACCTGCGCATTTCCATAATTGGACAACTCCAGATTCTCCGGAGAATCCCTCATTTCTTCTTGTAGCAGTCAAAACAAGTTGGTACTGACATGCAAATGGCAGAGAAAGTCCACCATATCGATCAGTATGTTCTCCAAGAATATTGATTCGAGCAGGTACACGTGCTACTCTACGCAAAAATTGCATCCATATCAGCCCATCATTGGCCCAATAATGAACCACGCTAGCATCCATATTGCGATTCCAGCATTAATTGTCCCCCAACTTCGGACAGCGATAGGTCGTGTCAGAGTACCTGCGAGTCTTGAAACAGGCCCTCCCCATGATGCAACCAGACGAATCAAGAGGGTGAGTAATCCAGCAGTTATGATGAATGCCAAAAGCATGATTGGACCCATTATTATCCCCATTCCTCCTGCGGATACGCGTGCTCCGAAACCTTGCCCTATCATAGTAGGCAATGCCAACCAAAGTAGCCATGCCATCCAATGGCCCATTCGAGTATCCCATGCCCACATTTCATTTGTGCGCCATTGCCTGTATTCATCTGGTAAGCGGTTGTACACTTGATTTGAAATCCAATCAATCTCAGGAATACGTTGCCAAATAATCATTGCTAAACTTTGCCAAATTAGCCACCCAACGAGTATTGCTTGTACCCAGTGCCACAAAGTTGCTCCTAGAATTCCAAGTAAACCAACAGGTATTGCCCAAATGGCGAAACCGATCGCTGCTGAACCTGCAGTTCCGATCCAGCCAGCAGCAGGAATCATCACGACATCAGGAGCTTCGATTTTTTCTTTAGGCAATCCCAGTAGAATTAGTGGCATTAGTATCAATAGAGTAGATGGTGCAAGCATCTCGAATGGGTTTCGATCCCCCCCGGATGCCGAACTATCAACGGCCTTTTCGATGTCTATTGGATTCATCGTAGTTACATGCCAATCGACGATATAACCTGCAGAATCAATGACAACAACTCCTTCACCGATGCCTGTGGGTAACTGATTGGCTACAGCTGCATCACTTTCATCAATCATCAATGGCCAAGAACCATTCAATTTCTCGGCGTAGCTATCAGCATCATACATTTCGACATTTTCACCTGTTATTATTTGCGCAAACGAAACCTCATCCCCAAGTTTTTCTTGAACATCAACGAAATCTTTCATCTGCAAATCTGCTGCAGGGGAACCCGCAGTAAATACGCCAAGAACCAATGCATCTTTGCCATCTAGTAAATCAGACAATTTGGTACTCCCCCCACCATGATTCAGCAACATAAAGTCCGGCGATGTAGTTTCATGCTGTTGCTCACCGGGCCCAATTTCGGGTATCACCTGCATCGAAGTTGTGGCGGCTACAGCCAGGAGAGCGATGACAATGAAAACAGGCCAAGGTGGTAATTGTGTGTTTAACAAATATCCAATAAGGCCTAGTACCCCTAAGATTGGTAATGCAAAGAACCAACCCGATTCAATCCAAGCACTCGGTGGTTCTGAAACTTCAAAGCGTAGTACACCAATTACGTGGCAAGGTTCAGTGTAGACTCCATCTGTTGTTTTGACACATAGATCAATTACGTACATCCCAGGGTCGAGAGGATTTTTGGTAATCCATGTCCATGCAGTATCTCCAGTGTCAGTCTGCCGTATTCCATGTGGTGGATTTTCATCATCCATTTTCATTCTGGATTGAAATTGTTCCTCTTCAGGAGGTATTGGATAGTGCACACCCTGTTCCCAAGAATCCAGTGGTCCAATCACATCAATTTTAACTTCTTTATAATCGTCGGTTCCAAATGGAGAATGCGGCGCTAATTCGATGCTGGGTAGGCCATTTGAACTGACAGAAATATTGAGTGAAGGAGTTAGCATATCTGCAGAAATTTCTATCCCACTGGGCAAGTCATAGGTGTCCCAAAAGAGAAGACCATTTGCAAATTGGCAATTGTGAACTACCGAAACATCTAGCGAAATAGTATCATTTCTATTTAGCAATGTGTCAATTGGAGTTGTGATGGTAATCTCATGTGCATTATTCCAATCATATTGGAGAACTATGGATTCACTTGGTTCATTATCCATGACTAAAGATGTGCCCACCATAACTGTGGCATAGAATGTCGTATCTCCGCCAGCAGGTGTTCCTGGAAGAAAATTCTCTCCACTGCATTGTGCACCCTCGGCATATAGTCCTGTGAACAGCCTAACAGTTAGATTGCCTTGGAGTAGTGCTGGTTGAGTTGCAGGTTCACTGCTTACTGAGAGAAGATTTTGCATCAACGATGTCCCACTAAATTCGGCCTCACCATCAGGTTGCCCTGTCTCAGATGGTAAGATTCTACCAAGGCTAGTTTGTCCCTGATCTCCGTTTATGAAAAGTCCATGTGAATCAGGCAATGTCCAATCGAGGCCAGGTCCAGAAGGGAATTCGGTTGTCTGGGCACTCGATGAGAAGGAAATTGCTAACAGTGCAGCGATTACAAGAAAAACCCAGCCTCTTCGGCGGACCTCCCTGACTCGGTGCATACTTCGCGGAGCCCCGTTGACCTCAAGAATCCGGCGGCCCTATGGGGCCGCCGTTCAAAAGTTGAATTCTGGTAATAGGAAAGCAGCAATTAGGGCACCTGATGTTATTGCCAATGCATTGACAGTTCCCTTTCCAATCCAACCTCGATTCTCAAAGAGGGCGCCAAGAAGCGAATCAATTTGACATCCGACAAATCCGATAACAGTAATTCCTCCAATAAATCTGAGTGGTTGTGAGATTTCCTGTGCCTGAACCAGCCAGCCCAAACTGATGCTAACTATACCAATCAATAGCGCACCCAATAGTGCTGCAAGTTGTCCATTTGGACTGAATCCTCCATTGATTCCAGGTTCACATTTCTTCAAGGTTGTAATCATATACACCCTGTCATCCAAACAGCCATACTCACTTGCGAAGGTATCAGAAGCTGCAACTGCTACCGCTGCTGCAAAAACTGGAAGCATATTTTCCCAATCTTTTGTTGTGAATGCGACTATCGAAATAACAAGTGGAATTCCACCATTTGCTACGACATTGGTCCAATCCCTCTCACCCTCATCTCCTTCATGGAGGCCACGACTTTTCTTCTCATCATACCTCCAACGAGTAGCGATAAATCCAGCGGTCAAAAATGAAAGCAGAATCAATAGCCATGACCAATGTCCTGCTATTGCTACACCCAATCCCAATATTGCTGCTGCCCAAGTCCCTGATTCATTCAGAACCTTACGCATCCTACTAACGACCATTAAGACAAGAATCAGTATGGCTGAGATGATCAGATTTGTCTGATTGAAACCTCCTTCCATCACCAAGTCGAAGGGAAGTATATCCTGAGATTGCATGTGCTCTCTCCAAGCATTGCGAGAAGGTTTAACGGTTGAATGTTTTCACTATTAATTACCACAAATAAACAATTCTTTTGACTAGATATTCGAACTCAAACGATTGAGTAAGTTTAAACTTACTAATTATTTTGTTAAATCTGCTAATTGTGATTGATATTCATCAATTTCTCGCCCATCTGGTGCTTGACGAACACCATGTAGAAGGCCAGAACCAATTATGAGAAGTGTGCCAATCATAACAGCAAGTGTACCCAAACTGAGGAATAATTGTGCAACAGCTGAGAAACCAATTCCTTCTGCAAACGATATAACAAATATAGAGATGCCATTCCAGAGAGCGTGACCAGAAATCGCTAGAACAAGACCTACAGGGATTGACTTTGGAAGTGGAAGTGAAATCCAAGGCTTTTTTGTGATAATATTTTGACTTGGCGTCCAGATTTGGTAACCAGAAGAATCAATCTGGACTCCTAATTCCCTTGACGAAGAATTATCCCTAACAACTGAGCCATCCGAATCAACTAGTTTCCAATCGATCGATTTGTCAGATTCTGGATGGCTTATCTGGTGCCCCATCCT
>MDTG01218295.1_pt1 | contig 29612 bp, 30 predicted proteins | sample 811421 | NCBI WGS metagenome assembly MDTG01 (sample SAMN05326645, study PRJNA326480) | marine metagenome | isolation source: seawater | place: Pacific Ocean: South East | collected 2011 | reverse complement strand
GGTGGAATTGGTAGACACAAGGGACTTAAAATCCCTCGAAGGCAACTTCGTGCCGGTTCAAGTCCGGCCCCGGGTACCATTAAAATAATAAATTTTTTAAGCTTTAGGTAAATAGATGAGTATTTTGGAAGATAATTTGCAACAAGAACAATATTTAAAAACCTTGTTCAAAATCTTTTATGAAAAAAAATATCTTTTCATCTCCATAATAATTTCTTCTTTATTACTGGGTCTGACAATCTCTTATTTCTTTCCTAATTATTATAAGTCCGAAGCGGTTTTGTCTTCGCAAACTAATAAGTTAAATTCTTCTTCAAATGTACCAAATATTGCGGGGGGATTTTCTTCTCTCGGAATAGATATTGGGTCTATTGGCTCCTCAGGAAATGAAGATGTTGATCGAGCTTTAGCTATTTCCAAATCAAAATCATTATTAAAAAATCTTATAAAAAAATATGATGATATTTTGCCATCCATAATGGCTCCCGAAAAATATATTTTTTCTGATGACAAATTAATTTTTGATAATAGTAAGTATGACGTTGATAGAAAGAATTGGATTAGAAATGTGAGCCCACCAAAAAAGAAAATTCCCTCATTTGTAGAAGCTCATGAAGAATATTTAAAAATTTTTAAATCACGAAAAAATAGATTGAACGGACAAGTTTCAATGTCAGTGGAACATATTTCTCCTTCTTTTGCTAAATCTTTTCTGGAGAGAATTATTTTAGAAATGAATCTTTATGGTCAAAAGACGGATATAGAGGATGCTAAAAATTCAATATTTTTTTTAGAAGAGAAAATTTCACAAAATACATCAGTTGCGCTGAAAAATTCTTTATCAAGGCTCATGGAAAAGCAGTTACAAATAGAAATGTTAGCAAGCAGTAGTGACGAATATTTGTTAAATGTTATAGATTATCCTTTTTTACCAGAACAAAAAACTTTCCCTAATAGATTGATTTTCATTTTTATCGGGTTGCTTTTTGGCCTTCTATTTTCTCTAATCTATGCAATGTTTATGATCGCTAACCTAAATAAAAGTCGTGAAGACTGATAAGAATGTCATAACTTTCATAAGAGAGATTTATAAAACTGACGGACTTATAAATTTACATGAGCCTTCATTTGATAAAAAAGACTTCTCTCAACTAAACAAGACATTAAAAAGTACGTTTGTGTCAACTTCAGGAAAAGAAATAGATCAATTTGAATTAAACTTAAAAAAAATAGTTCCTGCAAAAGATATTATTTCTACTGTGAATGGTACATCTGCAATTCATTTAGCGCTAATTTTAAGCGGTATAAAAGCTAAAGATTTAGTTTTAACGCCTTCATTTAATTTTGTAGCTGCTTGCAATGCAATATCTTATTTAGGAGCAGAACCAGTGTTTGTTGATATATCAAAATCTAATTTAGGGATATGTCCAATTGCTATAGAACAGTTTCTTTTTGAAAATGCCAAATTAGACTCCGATGGAAATTGTTTTGAAAAAAGGTCTAAAAGAAAAATAAAAGCTCTTATTGGAATGCATTCTTTTGGGCATCCATTTGATATAGACAAAATAAAACAAGTTTGTAAAAAATGGAGATTAAATTTAATTGAAGATTCTGCTGAAAGTTTAGGCTCTTATTATAAAGGCAAACATACAGGCAGTTTTGGAAATTTTGGAACATTGAGCTTTAATGGAAATAAAATTATTACAACAGGAGGTGGAGGAGCTATAATTTGTGACAGCAGAAAAAATGGAAAATTAGCAAGACATCTCTCGACGACAGCCAAGAAAAGGTCAGAAGATTTTTTTCATGATAGAGTTGGTTACAACTATCGTATGCCTAATTTAAACGCTTCTCTGGGTTGCTCTCAATTAAATAAATTACAGAAGAAATTGACTTTAAAAAGAGAAGTAGCAAATTTATATGAAAATTTCTTTAAAAACTCCGACTATATATTTATTAAAGAACCTAGTTATGCTAAGTCTAATTATTGGTTAAATGCAATATTGATGCCAAATTTAAAAGAGAGAAATAATTTTATAAAAAAAACAAATGAAGATGGAATTATTACCCGACCTTCTTGGTATCTAATGCATAAATTGCCTATGTTCAAAGAATGCATGAAAGGTAATTTAGAAAATAGTTTAGATACTTGGAAGCGATTAGTAAACCTTCCAAGTTCTCCGCGCGAGATTTAAATTGAAAAAAATTGCAGTTTTCACTGGAAGCAGGGCTGATTATAGTCTGCTAAAGCCATTGATCCTTCTTTTAAAAGAAGATAAACAAATTGATTTTAAGCTAATTGTATCTGGCTCTCACTTAAGTAAAAAACTTGGAAATACTTGGAAAGAAATAAAAAAAGACGGCTTTGATATAGATTTTAAGGTAAGGACATTATCAAATTCAGACTCTCCCTCTGGAATACTAGTGAACATGGGTAATGGACTGAAAAAGATGGCATTAGTTTTAGAAGAATATCGCCCCGACTTATTGATTGTTTTGGGAGATAGGTATGAGGCAATGATTGCTTCACAAGCTGCAATGATTAATAAAATACCTATAGGGCATATTCATGGCGGAGAGAGCACCTTCGGTCTTATTGATGAAGCAATAAGACACAGCATAACTAAAATGTCTCATCTGCATTTTGCAGCTACAGAAACTTATAAAAAAAGAATTATTCAGTTAGGAGAAGATCCAAAAAAAGTTTGGAATGTAGGAGCTCCTGGATACGATAATATAGAACAAACTATTTTTTATGATAAAGAAAATCTTGAAAAAAATTTAAAAATAGAAATAAACTTTCCCTTATTCTTAGTAACTTTTCATCCTGTTACTCTGCGAGATAAAGATACAAGAACTTTTAATTATTTGATCAACGAATTAATAAAAAAAAATGGGACAATTGTAATTACAGGTGCTAATGCAGACACACACGGATCGAAAATAATGAATATGTCTAAAAAATTTGAAAAACAAAATAAAAACAAGGTATTTTTGTTTGATTCCCTAGGGTCTAGTTTGTATTTGTCTCTGATGAAAATTTCAAGTTTAGTTGCAGGAAATTCATCTAGCGGAATCATAGAGGCTCCTTATTTAGGTATTCCTTCGTTAGATATAGGAGATAGGCAAAAAGGGAGAATAATTTCACCATCAGTAATCCACTCAAAAGACAATCTTAAAGATATTAAAAAAAATTTAACTAAATCTTTATCAGAAAGTCATAAGACTATTTCTGATAAAAAGGTCAGTATTTACGGAAAGCATGGAGCTTCTAAAAGGATATATCAAATAATCAAAAACCATAAATTTAATAATTTATTAATAAAAGATTTTCATGACAATTAGAAAAAAATTAAATATTGCTTTAATAGGTTGCGTTTGGTCAACTGAGACAGCCTATGATTCAATCTCTAAAATCAGAAACTCTAATATAAATCTGAAGCTTTTAATTACAAAAAAAAAGTCTAAATTTAATTCAGATTTTGTGAACTTAAGTAAAAAAGCAAAAAAAGATAATATCCCAGTTTTTTATAAAGAAGATATAACTTCTCCACAAGACGAGCTTGAACTTTTAAAAAAATTTGATATTGATTTAATATTCGTTATTGGTTGGTCTTTTTTAATAAAAGAGCCAGTTTTATCAGAATATAAAAAAAGAATTGTCGGGTTTCATCCAACAAATCTCCCTAAAAATAGAGGGAGACATCCTATTATTTGGTCTTTAGCTCTGGGTCTAAAAGAAACAGCTTCAACCTTTTTTTTAATTACTGAGAAAGCAGACGAGGGAGATATTTTGGAACAAAAAAAAATAAAAATTGGCATAAATGATAATGCTCAATCTTTATATAAAAAAATATTAGCAGTAATGCCTTCACAAATAATGAAAATTTCCACAAATTTCTATAAAGATAGATTAAGAACTTTTTTAAATGAAAATAAAAACTCAAATTTATGGAGGAAAAGAGAAAAGATTGATGGAAAAATTGATTGGAGAATGTCAAGCGAAAATATATATAATCTAATTAGAGCTTTATCAAACCCTTATCATGGAGCATTTTTTATATTTAAGGGAAAAGAAATTAAAGTATGGAAATCAAAAATTATTTTGAATAAAGAAAAAAATATAGAACCGGGAAAAATTCTTAAAAATAATAAGAAAAATTTAATTGTTAAAACTGGCGACAATGCAATATTAATTAGTAAGTCTGAAATATTAGAAGTTTTAGAAGGAGACTATTGCCTATGAACAAAATACTAATTGTAGCTCCTCATCCAGATGACGAGACTTTAGGTTGCGGCGGTGCAATTTTAAAACATATTGAAAATGGAGATGAAGTTCATTGGCTAATTGTTACTCAGATGTCAAAAAAGGTTGGATATACTCAAGATGAAATAGATGAAAAAACCAAAGAAATAAATGAAGTAAAAAATTTATTTGGATTTAAAAAAATTCATCAATTTGGATATGATACAACTCTTTTAGATCAAGTTCCTAAGTCAGATTTAGTGAATAAATTTTCGAAACTTGCTCATCAAGAACACTTCAATAAGATGTATTTACCATTTAGAAATGATGCCCATAGCGATCATAAGATAGTCTACGATTCAGCCATCACACTTGCAAAATCTTTTAGATATAAATCACTAGAATCTATATATGTATATGAAACCATTTCCGAAACAGAATATGGATTTAAACCCAGCCTAAACTTTAATCCAAATCTATTTATAGACATAAGTAAATTTTTAAAACAAAAAATTTCAATTATGAATATATACAAAAATGAAATTTTAGAGTTCCCTTTTCCTAGGAGCGAAGATTGCATTGAATCTCTAGCTAAATTAAGAGGTAGCCAGATAGATTGCAATGCAGCTGAAGCATTTATGATTATCAAAGAAAAAAAATGATTAATTCTTTCACTTATATAATTGCCGAGGCAGGAGTGAACCATAATGGAGATATAAATTTAGCAAAAGAATTGATAGACATCGCGGCAGATTGCGGAGCAAACGCTATTAAATTCCAAACTTTTAAAGCAGACAAATTAGCTCATAGATCCCTTAAGAAAGCTACTTATCAAATAAAAGAATCTTCAATAAAAGAAAATCAATACGAAATGTTAAAAAAGCTAGAGCTTTCTAAATCAGATCACTACGTTTTAATAAAAAGAGCTCATAGAAAAGGAATTGATTTTTTATCAACTCCTTTTGATGAAGAAAGTTTAGATTTTTTATCAGAATTAGATATCCCATTTTTGAAAATACCTTCTGGAGAAGTTTCAAATTTGCCTTTTTTATGGCGGATAGCATCAAAAGGAAAACCAATGATTTTATCTACAGGAATGTCAGATATGAAAGAAATAGATGAAGCCTTAGCAACAATTAATCATGGACTGACTAATAAACAAGAACCTAAAAATTTAAAAGAAGTTTTTTCTCAATGGGATATAAAAAAAGCTAAAAAGTTATTAAAAAACAAAATATTTATTTTGCATTGTACTTCTCAGTATCCAGCCGCCTATGAAGAAATTAATTTATTAGCAATGCAAACAATTGCAAAAAAGTTTTCTTTACCAGTGGGATACTCAGATCATTCTTTAGATAACCATATATCTATTGCAGCAGTTAGTTTAGGAGCAAGGATTATTGAAAAACATATTACTATAAATAAAGAAATGGATGGACCCGATCATTCCGCTTCTTTAGACCCAGATGAATTTAGAATTTTTGTGAAAAATATAAGATCTCTAGAAAACAGTCTAGGTAATGGTAAAAAAAATATTGAAAAAAGTGTTAAGGATGTGAAAAAAGTTATAGAAAAACAGATTATTTCTATAAAAAGTATAAAAGCGGGGGAAGAATTTACAAAAAATAATATTTCTGTTTCAAGATGTGGTGAAGGAATATCAGCTAAAAGGTTTTGGGAAGTTTTAGGAACTACTTCAAAATACGACTTTGATAAAGGGCAAATAATTAAAAAATGACTAACGATGACAGAAAAATAATAATTATTGGGGCGGGCGGTCACTCAAGTGTGTTAGTAGATCTTATTGAAGAATTAAATTTAAAAGCTTTCGGAGTCATAGATCCAAAGTTTCAAGAAAAAGATAATATGTGGAAAAAAATAAAAATTCTTGAAGAAAAAGAATTTAATAATCAAAAAAAAAATAAAGATTTTGTCTTAGTTAATGGAATAGGAAAAGTTTTAGATTCGCACAAGAGAAAAGAAATTTTTATAAATTATAAAAAAAAATCTTTTATTTTTAAAACTCTCATTCATCCTTTTTCAAAAGTTTCAAAATATTCTACTATTTCTGAAGGGGCACAAATTATGGCTGGAGCAGTTATTCAAAGTGGGGTAGAGATCGGGCCAAATTCAATTATAAATACGGGTGCTTCTGTAGATCATGATTGTATGATCGGCAAGAATTCACATATATCTCCCGGATCAACAATCTGCGGAGAAACTAAAATAGGGGAAGATTGTTTTATTGGAGCAGGCGCATTAATAGTTAATAATATAGAAATTAAATCTGGAACTGTTGTTAAGGCGGGGCAAATAATAACTAAAAGCATTTAAATAAGGATGAAATTATTAAGCGAATCTATTTCAAGAAAATCTTTAGTTTCTGAAAAAGATTCAATTACGGACGTTATAAAAAACATAGATAAATCTGGTCTTGGAATTTCATTTGTTGTGGATTCCAAAGGAAACCTAGTAGGCTCAATTTCAGATGGGGATATAAGAAGAGCAATTTTATTTCATAAAGATTTAAATACAAAAGCATTAGAGATAATGAATAAAAAGCCGATCATATGTCTAGAAACTCATTCAAAAAAAAATATAAAGGACTTAATGATCAAAAATAAAGTTTTTAAACTTCCTATGCTTTCTAGTCAAAAAAAATTTTTAGGAATCTATGATTTCTTAAGTGATGAAAAAGAAAATAATATAAAAGATAACTTTTTCTTAATTATGGCTGGAGGAAAGGGAGTTAGGCTTGGAGAAATAACGAAAGAGATACCTAAGCCAATGTTACCTTTTTTAGGAAAACCAATGATCTCTCATATACTGGAAAAGGCAAAGAAAGAAGGTTTTCGAAAATTTATAATTTCAGTTAATTATTTAAAGGAAATTGTTAAAGATTATTTAAAAGATGGGAAAGAACTGGGAATAGAAATTCAATATATAGAAGAAAGTGAACCTTTAGGCACAGCTGGGTCTATTTCTTTATTGGATATTGAATTAGAAAAACCTTTAATAGTTTCAAACGGTGATATTATTAGCGAACTTAGATATAGCGATTTACTGGACCATCATTCTAAAAATAGCTCTTCAGCAACTATGACAGTTTATAATCATGTTTATCAAAATTCTTTCGGAGTAGTTGAGTCAGATGGTTTAAATTTTAAAAACTTTAAAGAGAAACCTGTAACGACCTCATTTATCAATGCTGGAATTTATGTCTTGGATCCTTTATCACTGAGTTATTTAAAAAAAAATAAGTTTTTAAATATGCCAGATTTATTTGAAAGACTTAAAGAAGATAATAGAAAAGTTATTATTTATCCTTTATTTGAATCGTGGATGGATGTTGGAAGACCCGAAGATATTCTGCTTGCAAGAAAATTTATTAAAAAAATCAGTGATACAAAATAAAAGAGTTTTAGGAATTATCCCTGCAAGGAAAGGATCTAAAGGGTTAAAGGACAAAAATATAAGACCTTTGCTAAACAAACCTTTGCTTTCATGGCCAATCAAGGCATTACAAGAAACACTAGAGATCGACAAAATAATTGTATCAACTGATTCTGTCAAATATAAAAATATAGCTTTAAAAGCTGGGGCAGAAGTCCCCTTTTTAAGACCTAAGAATATTTCAAGTGACAAAGCTTCTTCTTTTTCTGTTTTAAAACACGCAATTAATTTTCTTTTGAAAAAAGGAGAACATTTTGAATATGTTGTAATGTTAGAACCTACTTCTCCACTTACTGAAGGGAAAGATGTTTCAATTGCCCTTAAAGAATTGCATAAAAAAAGAAATATAGCAGATGCTATTATAAGTGTAGGCGAAGCGGTTGATTATCATCCAAGTTTTTGCCTTGAAAAAAATACAAAAAATTTAATTGAGCCTATTTTAGGTTTCAAAGATTTTTTAGCCTTGAGGCGTCAAGACTTAAAAAAGTTATTTTTTTTAGATGGTAGTTTTTATATTTCAAAAGTAGATACTTTGTTGAATTTAGAAACTTTTTATCATCCAAAAACAATTGCAAAAGAAATGCCAAAATTTAAAAATATTGAAATTGACACTATAGAAGATTTTCTAATAATAGAGGCGTTTATTAAAAATCAAAAAAATAATAAGAAAACATGAAAATCAAGAATTCAGCAAAAGAATATTTTTGGTGCACCTCGTGTTTAAACATGTCTACGAGACCAAGAATAGTTTTCAATGAGGACGGTAAATGTAACGCTTGTGTTTGGTCTGAAAAGAAAAAAACCTTAAATTGGAATGATAGAGAAAAAGAATTAAAAGATTTATTTAAAAAACATTCTAACAAAGGACCCTTTGATTTAATTGTGCCTGTTAGTGGAGGGAAAGATGGAGGGTATGTTGCTTACAATTGTAAACATAAGTATGGTTTGAATCCTTTATGCGTCACTGTTAATCCGCCAACTAGATCTGAAATAGGATTTAGAAACTTAGAAAATTTTAAAAAATCTGGTTACCCTCTAATAGAGATTAATTTACCTCATGAAACGCATAGGCTAATGAATAAAAGAGGATTTATAGATCAAGGACGTCCGTTATATGGATGGACTACAGCAATTTTTACAGCTGTTACAAGAGTAGCAAAAAACTTTGGAATCTCCTTAATCATGTACGGAGAAGATGGTGAAATAGAGTATGGAGGCTCAAATGATTCAATAAATTCTGGAGTATTTTCACCTGAATTTACAAAGAATGTTTATCTTGAAAAGAATTATGACAAAACCTTTAGAGAGTTATCAGAAGCTGATAAATATTTTTGGGAATTTCCTAACGATATAAATTTAAATATTGAAATGGCACACTGGTCATATTTTGAAGATTGGGATCCGTACAGAAATTATATAGTCGCAAAAGAAAATTGTGGTCTAGAAGAGAAGATAGATCAAAACACAGGAACTTATACAAATTTTGCACAAAACGATAACTTTTTATATGATCTTCATACATACCTAATGTATTTAAAGTTTGGATTTGGAAGAGCCACCCAAGATGCAGGCATTGATATTAGGCGGGGAGCTATGTCTAGAGATCAAGCCATCCAACTTGTAAATTTATACGACGATCATTTGCCTGACGAGTATCTTTCTCACTATTTAGATTATTATGAAATGAATCAAATTGAATTTAAAGAGACGATTGATAAATGGGCTAATAAAGATTTATTTAGGTACGAAAATAATCAATGGAAACCAAATTTTGAAATAGTATGATTGGGATTATCGATTGCGGAATAAATAATATTAAATCTTTACTAGATGCATTAGACTTTATAAAAATTAGTTACAGAATAGTAGACTCGAAAATAGATCTTAAATCGCATGAAAACTTCATATTACCTGGAGTTGGCTCTTTTGATGCCGGAATAAATGCTTTGAAAAAAAAAGATTTATTTGATTCTTTAAGGGAAGAAGATTTTTCAAAAAAAAAAATATTAGGCATTTGTTTAGGCATGCAACTTTTAGGGAATTCAAGCGAAGAAGGTAAAGAAACTGGACTGGGCTTAGTAGATGCAAACTTTATTCATTTGAAGAATCTTGGAGTAAAGTCAAAAATACCTCATGTTGGGTTTAATGAAATAGTATCCATTTCTAATTCGTCAAGCTTTTTAGAGAAAATTAAAAATAAAGATTTCTATTTTATTCACTCTTATGCTGCAAAAATAAATGACGATAATGTGATGTATGCAAATACAGAATACGAAAATTTAAAAATAGTCGCCGCTTTTAATTATAAAAATATATACGGCACACAGTTTCATCCTGAAAAATCAGGAATAAGAAGTTTGGCTTTAATTGAAAATATTTTTAAAAATAAATAATAGAGTGTTAAAGAAAAGGTTAATTTTCATTTTATATTTTCAAGATGGAATATTTCACTTGAGTAGGAATTTTAATCTTCAACAAGTAGGAGACTCAAAGTGGCTTATTGATAAGTTTAATTTTTCTTCTATAGGCGATTATATTGATGAATTGATAATAATTGATGTTTCTAGAAATAGATCAGATAAAAAAAATAATAAATCTTTACAAGATTCCATTAAATCTATCATGAAAGGAATTTTCGTTCCTCTTACCATTGGCGGCGGTGTATATGAAATGGATGAAGCAGAAAAATGCTTTGATGCTGGAGCAGATAAAATCCTACTTAATACCGCAGCCGTAATTAAAAGCTCTTTCGTAAAAGACTGCGTATCAAAATTTGGTTCTCAAGCTGTTGTTGGCTCAATAGATATTAAAAAAGAAAATAATGAATATAGGACTTACATTAAAAACGGAACAGAAATATTCTCAAATTTTGTGCAACACATTAATCTTATTATTGATTTAAAAGTAGGTGAATTATTTGTGAATAGTATAGATAGAGACGGAACCGGAATCGGATGTGATATAGAGTTAGCTTCTATGTTGCCTGAAATTTCTATTCCAACAATTTATGCTGGCGGAGCAGGTAAGCCGGAACATCTTAGCGAAGCCTTATCTTTGCCTAATATATCTGCAGTCGGAACAGGGAACTTATTCAATTTTATTGGTACTGGCTTTCAGGATTCAAGAAAGCATTTAAGCGAAACTCTTTCTAATATTAGAAAACTTTAAAATTTAAAAATATATAGAAAGATTTAAGTCTAGATTTAGTTATAATTTCAAAATGTTACTAAGTTTAAATCCTAAGGAATTATCAAAATACGTTTCTAATCATTTAAATTTTTTTGACGATAGTAGCTCAATAAAAAAAAATGAATTATTAGAAAGCATCGAAATTACATTAGAAAAATTGACTTTTTGTTTTGATAAAATAAATATTAAATACTTCAACAATGGAAATGATTCAATATTCAATCACCTTAATAGCGATCAATATGCAATGTTTTTATATACTTTAAGTAATGTAATTTATAAAAAAGATATGAAAGATAATATCTCTATCGCAACAAAAATATATCTTTTAAATAAAACACTTCATGGAATTGATATTTTTTATGAAATAAATTTACCTAAGATTTTTATCTTCATTCATCCTTTAGGAACAGTTTTAGGTAGAGCTAACTATTCTGACTACTTTGCTGTTTATCAAAGATGCGGGATAGGATCTAATAATGATAGTTATCCTAAATTAGGCAAATATCTGACCCTTCATCCTGGAGCTTCTGTTTTAGGTAAATCTAAAATAGAAGATAACTGTTCCATAGGCACAGATTCTTTAGTGTTAGATCGAAATATAAAAAAAAATTCAATTTATATAGGAAATCCAATGCTGAATAAAATTTTGAAAAAGACCAATATTGATACAATTTGGAAATGAAAATAGTCAAACCATCAAAAAAAGGACAGAAGCTATGGAAAGAAGCTAAATCTGTTATTCCCGGAGGAAATCAGCTTTTATCAAAAAGACCTGAGATGTTCTTACCAAATATTTGGCCTTCTTATTATAAAAAAGCTAAAGGATGTGAAGTGTGGGATTTGGATGACAATAAATATTTTGATTTTGCAACTATGGGAATCGGAGCATGTGCTCTAGGCTTTGCGGACTCGTTTGTTAACCAAAGAGTAAAGAAAGCGATAAATTCAGGATCCATGTCCACACTAAACTCTTTCGAGGAAGTGAAGTTGGCAAAAAAATTAATTGATCTTCATCCTTGGGCCGACAAAGCAAGGTTTTCTAGAAGTGGCGGAGAAGCATGTTCTATTGCTGTAAGAATTGCTAGAGCGTTTACAAAAAAAGATAAGATACTTTTCTGTGGTTATCATGGATGGCATGATTGGTATTTATCTTCAAATTTTAAGAATAAAAAAAATTTAGACAAACAGCTTCTTTCAGGCTTAAGCACTGATGGAGTTGCAAAAGGATTAGAAGATACAGCTTATCCCTTTTCTTACAATGATAAAAAAATGTTGAAAGATTTAGTAAAAATTCATAGGGGAAATATTGCGGCAATCTTTATGGAGCCAATTAGAAATAAGGCGCCAACAGATAATTTTTTACAGTTTGTTAGAGACCTGGCTTCCGAAGAAGGCATAGTTTTAATTTTTGATGAAATCACCTCTGGATTTAGAAAGTCAGTTGGAGGCATCCATAAAAATTTCGGTGTAAATCCTGATTTAGCTGTGTTTGGAAAAGCACTAGGTAATGGGTTTCCTATTTCGGCAATAATAGGAAAGAATCAGATAATGGAAGCTGCTCAAAAAACCTTTATTAGTTCAACCTTTTGGACAGAAAGAATCGGATATGTAGCAGCACTGGCAACAATAGAGAAATATGAAAAAAATAATGTAGTTGATCATCTACAAAAAATGGGCGATTCAGTAAACAAAATTTGGACTGAGGCATCTAGTACTTTTGAAATAGAAATAGAAATTGATGGTATTGAGCCTCTTACACATATTAATTTTAAGGGAAAGGACCCTTCATATTTGCAAACTTTATATACTCAAGAAATGTTAAAGAAAGGTTTTTTGACTGGAGCAAATGTTTATACTTCATATTCTTACAATAACTCGATTATTAAAAAATTTAAAAAAGCCACTTTAGAATCCTTTGACTCATTGAGAAAGGCCATCGACTCTAACTATTCAAGAACCTTTCTAGATAATGAAATTAAACATTCAGGATTTAAAAGATTAAATTAATGAAAGAATTTAAAGAATTTAAACTTAAAAATAAAGTTGTTGCAATTACAGGAGGTAATGGTTTTTTAGGCAAGGAAATCTCTAAAGCTTTTTTAGCAGCTGGAGCTAAAGTTGCGGTAATTGATATTTTCAAAGAAGAGAAGAAGATAGCAAAAAGAAAAGATTTAAAAAAATTTAATTGTGATATTTCTAATGAAAATTCAGTAAAGGAATGTTCTGAAGAAATTTTAAAAGAATTTAAAAAAATAGATATTTTAATAAATAATGCGGCAACTAAAACAGATAATATCTCTAATTTTTTTAAATCCCTAGAAAATTATAATTTTGAAACTTGGAAGAATGTTATGGATGTTAATATTAATGGCATGTTCTTGACATCTAAGCATATTGGAAAACATATAAAGAAAAACAAAAGAGGAGGATCAATTCTACAAATTTCTTCAATTTATGGTCTCCTTGCTCCAGATTCCAAAATTTATGAAGGTTCAAAATATTTTGATCAAAAAATTAGTTCTCCAGCGGTTTACTCAGCATCTAAAGCAGCAGTTATAGGTTTTACCAAATGGCTGGCTGCATACTGGGCAAAGAAAAATATTAAAGTTAATTGCTTAGTACCTGGAGGGATAGAATCTGGTCAGAACAAAATATTTAAAAAAAAGTACGCTGACAAAGTTCCTTTAGGTCGGATGTCTCATCCAGATGATTTGATTCCAATGGTCCTCTTTCTTTGTTCTGATGTTTCTCAGTACATGACCGGTCAAACTATTGTCATTGATGGTGGGTATAGTATTTTGTGAAAACAAAATATCTTGAACTTGTGTCCTTAGGCTTGATGCCTAGAACTTTTTCCACGGCTTTAAGAGCAATAATACCTTTTGTAATTATTTTTATTTCAAGCACCGATCAACTTGGAATCTATTATTTAGTTACTTCAATTTTATTCTTCCTGTCATCAATTATTGGATTAGATTTAGGATTTTATTATTCAAGGGAATATTTAAAAGACATAAATTTTAAAATTTCTACTTATAATAGATTTACTAAACAATTCATAAGATTAAATTTTTTTGTTTTTATAATTTCATTTATTTTTTATTTTTTTTTCTTTAATAACTTACCCTCTTACTTTTTTTTAATTCCAAATCTAATAACTTTAGAGGCTGCTTCACTAGAATTAGGAAAATTCTATAGAAACGTTGGATTCATTAAGTATGCTTCAACCAGAGAATTTTATAGAGCAATTTTTTTTGCAGGATCAATAACCTTTTCTTTGTCTTATTTTAAAGAGATCCTAACTTTTTACTCTTTAAGCATATACATGTTTGGACTTATTATTTTATTGATTTATGAAATTTTAAAATTTGGGAAATTAAATGGCTCTTTATTTAAAAACTTCTTTCCTAACATAAGAACTTTGCAAAATGGCTTTCTTAATTTATTTAAAATTTCTGCTCCTCAATTCATTCAAAATCAAGTTAATGGATTCATTCTTGTGATTGAAAGAATTTTTCTAACTAGTCTAATGGGTTTAAGTTTTCAGGGTGTATTTTCATTATTGTGGTCTTTAGTTTCAGTGTCTTCAAGCCTATTATTTTTTTCCTTCATTGCAAGAACTCTTAAAAATATTATTTCTAATTTAGATTTTCCTAAAAGGGAAACGTATCTCGAAGCTAAAAATCTTTTTTATAACATTGCAGTCATAGTTTTTTCTATATCTATTATCATTATATTTTTTAAACCTATTGTGAATTGGGCGTTCGAGTTAGATATAAAAAATTCTTACGTCCTTATAATTTTCACTATTTTCTTTTCTGTAATATCAAATAGTTATATTTCTCCTGTAGGTCCTTTATTTGGGAGTTGGGAAAGAATTTGGCTTGCAAATTTTCAAACATTTTTAATTTTATTTCCTTATTTATTTTTTATTTTTTTTAAAGAATTTTTTCAAAATTCCATTTTTGTATGTCTTACAACTATTATAATTTGTTCAATTTCACAAATACTAATTAGGATGTATTTCTTTAATAAACAAATAAATTTATTTGATAAAAAATGAATTTTTGGACCCATTGGAATAATTTTGACACTCAGATTCATATAAATGATGGTTCAAGCCAATTTATAGCCATTTTTATTTCTGTTAGTGTAATTTTTTTGAGCACCATATTTTATAAAAAAGTTTTTGATTTTAGATACCGGCTTTTATTTTTGGTAAATATCTTTTGGTCTTCAATGATTATTCTTAATAGAACTATGATATCCGGATTGCAGATTTCATGGACCTATGGAGAGCAATTATTATTAAGTTTAATTTTTTTTATACCATCAATTTTTGCAATTCTTTCCACTTATTTTTTTTACTCATTTTTAAATAATAATACAAAAAATAATTTTTCAAAAAGCAGCACAGACTCGGTTGATTTAAAAAAACTTAATAATTTATTTATTGCTTTAACTTTATCTGTTTTATTGATTCTAACTTTAGATTTAGCATTTTACGGAATTCCACTTTTTTCATTCAATTTAGGTGCGGAGGTCTTAAATTTAGAAAGAACAGCAATGAGAATGCCAGTTTTATATAATATTGCCAATCAAATGGTCTTGTTAATAGCAATTGGATTATCTGTACTTCAATATAAATACAAACCTGCAAGAAAAACTCTTTTAATTTTATTTATTTTTTATTTAATTCATAATATTTTAACTGTATCTAGGGGCTCAACAATCTATTTCCTATCAGTAATCTTAATTAGTTATTTTATTTTTTCTCAAGATGGTTTTTTAAGAAAAATAAGAAATATTTCCTTGCCAGTTATACTTGTTTTAGTGCTTTTCTCATTAGTAGGCTTTCTCAGATCTGCAGTTTCAGATGGAGGTTTAATAGATAATATTTCATTTAGCATTCAAGTATATGGAATGTTTGATGAAAAAGTACCGTCCTTCATAGCATGGTTTTATGGATACGGAATCATTAACTTTGATAGTTTAATTCTTTGTATAAGAACTTATGCTGAAACAGATATACAAACTTTTAAAGTTCTTGAAAACTTTTCTCCAGCTTTATATGGGCTATTCATTTCGGAGGACAATCTGTTGTTATCTCAGACTTCCATGGAACTTCAATCGGTACCATATGTTGGTAGGTTTAATTTGATAACAGCTTTTGGGTTTATAGGTTTCGATTATGGCTGGGTAGGAGTTTACATCTATTCTTTTTTTATAATTTTTTTAATTTTTTTATTTTCTAAACGTAATTTTGAAAGTTTGAATTTAGAAACAAGGATCATTTTTATTTATTTATTAGTCTCTTTTGCGTTCATTTCGATTGCTAATATAATTTTAAGTTCAAGATTTTTAAGCTTTATAATTTGTTTGGTGATTTTTTCTTTTTTAAAAAACATATTCGTTTTAAAAAATGATAGAGTTTTGATTAATGAATAAAATTTTTTTCTATTTTTATGAATGAAACCCAAGCTTCTTTTTTTAACTTCTGATTCATCAAACCCTACAATTTCAAATTTAATTGATGAACTAAAAATTTCTTTTGATGTATTGATTATCTCTGATGCTAAGGACTCAACAATCGATTCGTCTACTTTTTTTTATTTCAAATATAAATATAAATTTTTTGAAAAGTTCTTATTACTTTTTTCAAAGCAAATTGATTCAAGACAAGAAATATTATTTTCTAAAAGAAATGTTTATAGAAAATATAAAAGATTATTAGATATAGCCTCTACTTTTAAACATTTAATAAATAGATTTATTAATCTCCCATATTACAGCGACATAACTTTTTTTTTATTTAAAAATTTTAATAAATTTGACAACATTTTAAATAATTGTGATGCAGTCTTAACTGACGCCAACTTCAGGCATACCTTTTACCTAAATCCTTTAATTGCAAGATGTAAGAAAATAAAAAAACCAATTTATTCTATTGTTCTATCTTGGGATAATCCACAATATTCAACCCTAAATAGATTTTCGTCTAAATATTTTGTTTGGAACGAAATAAATAAAAAAGAAATGCAAAAATATTATGGGATAGATAGTAAAAAATTTATTATTTCTGGATCTCTTATTCATGATTATTTGTTAGAAAATAAAGAATTTTTATCTAAAAATTTAGATAATCAAAAAGTATCAGAAAAACAAAATCTAAGAATAATGTATGCAGGCGTTTTTCCTGAGACAGACACTAAAATGATTAATGAAGAAATAAATTTTGTTATCTCTTTATCGAAAATGATTGAAGATATTTACCCAGATTCAAAATTAATATTCAGGACATATCCTTCTCGTGGAGGAAAAAACGTGTATTCAAAATTGGAAAATGTATCTCACATTCAAATCTATAGACATGAAAAATTTCATACCGTATCTAGATTAGGAAATGATTTAGAAAGCATTTCTTTTAATTCAGACGAAAAGAAAAAAATTTCAGAATTTTTTGATACTGATTTATTAATCAGTTCTGGGTCTACTTATACCTTGGAGTATGCTTTTTCAAAAAAACCAATACTTCATTTACATGCAGAATCTCTTATGAAAGAAAGAAATAATCACTTTAATTTTTTTCAAAGACTATATGTTTATGGACATCTAGATCATTTATCCCCAGAGAATTTTGAAGAAAATTTAATTTATAATTTTGATGATTTAAAAAGAAAGTTAAAAAGTTTACAAAATTTAAAAGAATCTGGGTATAGCGAATATTTAATGCAATTTTGTAATTCAGGAATTTCTTCAAGCAGTAAAGGCATAATAAGAAAAAATATTAAATATGATTAGATGACTAAGGTAATTGTAAATTGCAGATTTGCAACTCAAGAGATAACAGGAGTTCAAAGATATGCTACTGAATGTTCAATTTTATTAAAAAAAATTTCTTCCCATGAGACTATATTTTTAGCCCCTAAAGGAAAAATTAATAAGGCATTGAAAAAGGAATTAAATATCAAGCAAATAGGCATATTCAGAGGCCATCTCTGGGAGCAAATTAGCTTGCCTTTACATTGCTCAAGACAAAATGGAATTCTATTTTCTTTCTGCGGAGGGCCCTCAGTTTTTTATAAAAAACTCGTTTATACAATTCATGATCTAGCTTTTTTAAGGTTTCCTAACTTTTATAGCAAAAGTTATTTTTATTTTTATAAAATTTTATTTAATATTGCCTTAAAAAAGAGTAAACAAATCATAGCTGTAAGCGAATTTACAAAAAAAGAAATCAATAAACTTTTTAATATTTCAAATGTTGAAATTGTAAACAATTCAACAGGTCATTTGTTAAGAAATTCTGAAGAAGAAAAACTACCACCTCCTTTGAAAGAATTTAGAGGCAATTATATTCTTGCTATTGGAAGCAACGATCCTAGAAAAAATTTAAAAAAATTAATTGAGGTTTTCATAACAGAAAGAGTAGAAGGAAAATTAGTAATTTTAGGCAATCAATACAAAAATTTCTCAAAAGACAGCGATAGTATGTCCATCGCTACACCAAATGTCTTATATACAGGACATTTAATAGGAGGAGAGTTAGCAGCATGTTTTAAAAATGCTAAGTGTTTAATATATCCTTCTTTTTATGAAGGCTTTGGGATTCCCCCATTGGAAGCAATTTTTTATAATATCCCTATTGCTGTATCCGATATACCAGTAATGAGAGAGGTATGTGGAAATTATGCATCTTATTTTTCTCCATACGATATAAAAAATTTGGATAATATAATTAAGAAGGCGCAAGCGATTAGCAAAAGTAATGACTTCAAAAAAGAACATCCAATTATCAAAAGGTATAATTCTAAAAATCAAGAAATTCAATTAGGGCAAGTTTTAAATAAAATCTTGAGAAATGAATAAAGTTTTATTAACTGGAGGTGCGGGTTTTTTTGGAAGTCATATTGCAGAGAAATTGATAGATCAGGGGTATCCTTTGATAATAATAGACTCATGCAATGATGAGACAACTCAAAAAAAAATAAAAAAAAATAATTTAAAAATATTAAAAGATAAATCTAAAAAACTTAATTCATATTTTAAATTTTATGAAGAAGATATAAAAAATGAAAATGAAATATTAAATATCTTTAAAGTAGAAAAACCTGAAATTTTGATCCATGCTGCTTCATTAGTTATGGATAGAGCTAGCGTGGACATACCTATAGAGTTCATTAAAACAAATATCGAAGGAAGCCAAATATTAATTAATGCAGTTTCTTCTGTAGATACTTTTAAAAAGATAGTATTCATCTCTAGCAGAAGTGCAATTGGAGAAACTGTGAATGAATCATCTTATATTAAAGAAAATGACAATTTTAAACCGATAAATCCTTATGGAGCTTCAAAAGCTGCAGCAGAAAGTTTTTTTTATTCCTTTCACTCTATCTCTAAGATGCCTTTAACAATTTGCCGAATGCAACCCATGTATGGACCCAGATGCAGACACGACATGTTAATTTGGAGAGTTTTAGATTCCATTCTTTCAGGCAGTGAAATTAATAAATATGGTGATGGGAATGCAATTAGAGATTGGTTGCATGTCTATGATGCTGTAAATGCAATTTTAAAAATAATTGAATTTAAAAGTGAATTTGAAATTTTCAATATTGGAACAGGAATAGGAACATCCACTAACGAAATAATAAGAATTTGTGAAAAAATATCAAAAAAGAAAGCAAATATAGTTAAAATTGATTCAGTAAAGGGAGATGCGTACTTTGCTGGGTTGGCAGACTGTTCAGAAATAGAAAAAAAACTTAATTGGAAGGCAGAAATTAATATTGAAGATGGAATACAGAGTACTTTTAAGTTTATGAAAAATTTTTATTTATCTTAAGTATTTAAAATTCGATGAAAGTTAGCATTGTTGGTCCTTTAGGTATAGGAAAAGTTCATGCAAGGATTTTTAAAAAAATGGGATGCAATATATCTTCAGTTTTATCTACTTCTGAAGAATCGGGCAAAATCGCAGCAAGTTTATTTGAAAAAGACTTAAAAATAAAAACAAAATATTATTTAAATTTAGAGGAGCTTATCGAAATGGATAGCCCCAATGCAATAAGCATTTGTTGCCCTGAAAAATTTCACCTTGAATATATAGATATCGCGATGAAAAAAGGAATACCTATATTATGTGAAAAGCCTCTTTTTTGGGATAAAAGTTTTTCTAAAAAAGATTTATTTTTACACTTAGATAGAATAGAGAAGCATCCAAAAAGAAAAATATTTATGAACACAAGTAGTTCATATTTTTTAAATCCAGTTAAGCCTAGTATAAAAAATAAAGTGGAAAATTTTTCTTTTAATTTTGTAACTCATGGAGAGAATAGATATGAAAATATTCCAATTGATTTATTGCCTCATGCACTTTCAATTTTATATAGTCTTCTGGGTAAAAAAACTTTGTATAATATTAATCAAGAAACTTTAAAAAATTGTTACTCTCTAGAGGCTTTTTACGGATCAATCAAAATAAACTTTTTTTTCAGGCAAGACGATAAAACAATGAAACAATTCAATTTCAAAATCAATTCAAATGAATTTGAAAGAATACAAAAAAATTCTGATGGCAAATACAACGTTTATTTAAAAGATATGGAAATGGATCTAATGACTTTAATTGAAGATCCTTTTGAAACAGTTATTAAAAATTTTTTAGGATTTTGTAAGAACACCAAACAAAAAAAAGATGGTTTTCAAGAAGCAAAGTCAATTATGAAGTTAATGGGAGAAATACTCTTATGAAAGATCTAAAATTAAAAGAAGCCCAAAAAAAGGAGATTGAATTTTGGAAAAATTCGGATCTTGAAAAATCTGGAGTCAAACATCTACCTATAATTCTTGAAAAAATGTCTATGGGAAAAACTTTATTAAAGTGTTTAGAGCTTTCGAAAACTGACTTAAATAAAAACGCTAAAATTCTAGAATTGGGGGCTGGGCAAGGATGGGCATCTTGCATAATAAAAAATTTATTTCCATATACTGAAATAACTACCACGGATATCTCTATACATGCTCTTGAATCCTTAAAAGAATGGGAAGATAGAATGGAAGTAAAAATAGATAAATACTATGAATGTGAAAGTTATAAAACAAATGAAGAAAAAGAATCTATAGACTTTATATTCACTTTCGCTTCAGCTCACCATTTTATTAAGCATGATGAAACTATCCATGAAATATCTAGAATTTTGAAACCAAAAGGGCATGCAGCCTACTTTTTTGAGCCTGTTTCTCCGAAATTTTGGTATCCTTTAGCTTTTTGGAGGGTTAACAGGAAGAGACCTGAAGTAAGAGAAGATTTATTGATACCAAATGAATTAAAGAAGATATCCAAAAAGTATAATTTAACTTGCAAAATCATTGAGACCCCTATTTTTTCCAATAGAGAGGGATTAATAGAAACTATTTATTATATTTTTTTAAATATATTTCCTTTTTTACAAAAATTTCTACCTCGTACAGCAATAATATTGTTTTCAAAATCTTAATGAATATATTACATGTATATAGGACTTATTTTCCTGACACTCCTGGAGGTTTGCAAGAAGCTATAAGACAAATTGCCTTGAGTACAAAAAAAAAGGGAACTAATTCGAAGATATTTTGCTTATCCCCTGATCCAAACCCTAGCGATCTTGATTTTGAAGAGGCCAAGGTAATAAGAGCTAAGTCTTGGATAACACCAGGCAATAATGATATTGGTTTATTAAAGTCGCTTATTGAATATAGAAAATTGGCACAATGGGCTGATATTATTCATTTTCATTTTCCATGGCCTTTTGCTGACCTGCTTCATTTAGTTATTTCATCGAAAAAGCCAGCAATAATGACTTATCACTGCGACGTAATGGGTAAGAAGTTTTTATTTGAAATATATAGGCCTATATTAAAAAAAATGTTGAAAAAAATGAAAAAAATTATTGCGACTTCACCTAACAATATGAAAAGCAGTAAAATTTTAAAACAAGTTGAAGATACAAAGTTAATGTATATAAATTATGGTCTTGAGGAAAATCAATATAAAAATTATATAAGTAAAGGAAATTCAATAGATATAAAAGAAAAATTTGGACTTGAAAATGAGAATTATTTTCTATTTTTGGGAATTTTAAGAGAATATAAGGGTTTAAGATTTCTTTATGAAGCTTCAAATAAGGTAGATTTTAAAATTGCAGTAGCAGGAGGCGGTCAACATGGTAACGATGCTAGTGTTAACAAATTAAAGGTAGATTCTTTAAAGTATAAAAATATAAGCCTGCTAGGAGAGACAACTAACGAAGAAAAAATGGCATTAATAAAAGGCTGCAAAGGCTTAATTCTTCCTTCCCATAGTAGAGCAGAAGCTTTTGGAATAGTACTTTTGGAGGCTTCAATAATGAAAAAACCTTTAATTTCTTGTGAAATAGGAACAGGAACATCTTTTGCTAATATTGATAATGAAACTGGCTTCGTAGTTGAACCGGAAAAACCAGAACTCTTGGCAAATGCAATGAAAAAGCTTATGAATGATCAGGACTTGGCAACCAAGCTAGGGCTTGGGGCCAGAAGAAGATTTGACGAAATGTTTACTTCAGAAAAAGTAGGCAAGTCGTATTTTGATGTATATGAAGAAATTTTAAATGAATGAAAAAATTAAGAAAATTTTAGTTACCGGATCTGAAGGTTTTATTGCAAAAGAACTTTCTAAAAAACTTAAAAAAAATGGATATGAAGTGGTAGAGGTCGATCTATTAAATAACCAAGATTTAAAATCAAAAGAATATGTTCAAAGTTTGCCAGATGTAGATGTGGTTTTTCATCTTGCAGCTTTAAATGGCACAAAGTGGTTTTATGAAAAGCCTTATGACGTTGTCATTAATAATACTTATCCTACTTTGAACCTTATAGATAGATACAAAGAATGTGTAGAACTTTTTATATTTTCTGGAACCTGTGAAAGCTATGCTGGTTCGATCGAAAAAGACGATTCCCTAATACCGACTTCAGAAACCGTACCTCTATCTATATCAGACATCTTAAATCCTAGATGGTCTTATGGTGGGTCAAAATTGGGAAATGAGATAAGTGTAATTTCTGCCTTTCATCAATATAAAATGAATTTTCAAATTCTTAGATATCACAATATCTATGGCCCTTCGCAAAAAGACCATTTCTTTTCTGAATTCATTGAGAAAGTTGAAAATGGAATCTATGAACTTATTGGCTACGAAAATACAAGAAGTTTTCTCCACATAACGGATGCAATTGATTATACGCTAGATCTATTTAATAACTCGCATGCACATAACAATATTATCAATATTGGTTCTGATGACGAAGTAACAATTAAAAAAGCAGCAGAAATTATTCTTTCAAAAATGAATCTCAAAGAAGAATTAAACTTGTTACCTTCTCCTCCGGGAAGTGTTTTGAGGAGACTTCCATGCCTAAAAAAATTAAAAAGTTTCTGTGGAGAAAAAGATTTAATTACTTTAGAGGATGGTATAGAGTCTTTATTTAATCAAAAAAAATGATTTTATGAAAATAGGTTTCGTTGGGTTTGGAATAGTAGGAAGTGCGTGTGGTGCAGGATTTAAAAAACTTTCTCACGAAATCTTGGTTCACGATATAAATCTTAATACTAAAGTGGAAGTATTGAAAAATGCTGAGATAATATACATTTGTGTTCCCACACCTCTAGGTAATTCGGGTGAATGCGATATTTCTATAGTTGAAAATTGTATTTCTGAGTTGAAAGAAGCTTCTATTAAAGGAGTAATCTGTATTAAAAGTACAGTTGTGCCTGGTACTACAGAAAAACTTTCAAAAAAATACGGTTTAGACATAGCTTTTGTACCAGAGTTTCTAAGAGAGAGATGCGCAAAACATGATTTTGTTAATAATCATGATTTATTGGCTGTGGGTACAGAAAACAAAGATTTTCAAAAAAAAATAATCAATTGTCATGGACATTATCCAAAAGCAATAAGAATTTTATCTCCGACTGAAGCAGAATTAATAAAGTATTTCTCTAATGTTTTTAATGCGCTTAAGGTGGTTTTTGCAAATAATTTTTATGAAATCTCAGAAAAGTTAGGCGCTGATTACAGTAAAATAATTGATGCATACCTTCAAAGAGATATAGGAAAAGCTGATTACCTGAAAGTTACAAACGAATTAAGAGGGTATGGTGGCGCTTGTCTTCCTAAAGATACAAAGGCTTTAATAGCATTGTCAAAAAGGCTTGAAATAGGATTGGAATTAATTGAATCAATTGATAAGGATAACAATAAGTTAAAAAAGACTGTTTTCGAAGGCATGAGAGATTGATAATTATATTTTCTATCTTAAAAAAATTCTTTTAAATTATCCTGCTATATGAGTCTTGAAAAATCAAATAATAAAGGAAAAGTTCTCTTAACAGGAGCAACAGGCTTTATTGGAAAAAGGTTAAAGATCTTATTAGAGATAGAAAATTATGAGGTGGTTTGCGTAGTCAGAAAAAATAATTTTTCTTTAAATAATATAAAATGCGATTTAGAAAAAGAAAGAATTCAAGGTAACTATTTGAAAGATTTCAAAGCCGTTTTTCACTTAGCATCTTATTGTCATGACAATATTGTCAATTCACCGCAACAAATTTCAAAGTATGAAAAGCTAAATACAAATGCAGTTGAAAATCTCGCAAAAGACTGCTCAGAGAATGGAGTAAGTGAATTTATTTTCTTAAGCACCTCAAAAGTAAACGAGAAAAACTTTGATGAAAAAAGTATCTACGCAACTTCTAAAAGAAATGCTGAAATTAAACTAAAAGATCTATCTAAAAAAACAAAAATGAATATAAACATAATTAGACCTTTTTTGGTTTATGGGCCTCAACATAAAGGGAATTTAAAATCTTTAGAAAAAATGATGAATAAATGGTGGTTTCCTATCCTAGGTGTAAAAAAGAATAAAAAGATGATGATACATGTAGATGATTTAGCAAAAGCTATAATTTATGTTTATGAAAATGCGAAAGGAAATTTCAATACGTTTAGTGTTAGTGATGGAGAAAGTTATTCTACTGAGAAAATATGCAAAATTTTTAAAAAAAAGAAATACATGACTTTTCAATGGAAAGTAAATGAAAATATACTAAAATTTTTATCTCTTATTTATCAGTTCAGCGACAAAAAAATTAACAAATTATTTGCGGACGATTTCTCTAGTTCAAAAGATTTAAAAGATTTAGGATTTACTACGAATTTAAATTTTAAGGATTTTGATAAACATGACTTTTAGTTTTTTGTTTTCTATTATAATTTATAAAATATTACAGTTTCCTAATATTCACTATGGACTTTTTAAAAATTATAAATAGATCAAATGGATTATTTGATCAAGATCTTAAAATAATAGATTATCAGCTCAATGAGATTATAGATTCATCAAAAATTTTAGTAGTAGGAGGAGCTGGATCAATAGGACATGCAGTGTCTGTAGAAGTCTTCAAGAGGAACCCAAAAGTCCTTCACGTTGTTGATATAAGTGAAAACAATTTGGTAGAGCTTGTTAGAAATATAAGAAGCTCTGTAGGTTATGGGACAGGAGAATTTAAAACTTTTGCCATAGACTGTGGCTCAAGAGAATTTGAGGTTTTTGCTGAAAACCAATCTTATGATTATATTTTTAATCTGTCGGCATTAAAACACGTAAGAAGTGAAAAAGATCCTTACACATTAATGCGTTTAATAGATGTAAATATATTCAATGCAATCAAAATTATTAAGCTTTTTAAATCAAAACACGTATTAAAAAACTATTTTTCTGTTTCAACAGACAAAGCCACGAATCCTGTCAACATGATGGGAGCTAGTAAAAAAATTATGGAAGATTTTTTATTTCGAGAAAGTAAAAATCAAAAAGTTTCTATGGCTAGATTCGCTAATGTAGCTTTTTCTGATGGATCATTACTTCACGGGTTTAACCAAAGAATTTTAAAAAAACAGCCTATTGCGGCTCCTAATGATGTTTCGAGATACTTCATTACGCCCCAAGAATCGGGAGAATTATGTCTTATTTCTGGATTAATTGGAGAGAATAGAGACATTTTCTTTCCAAAATTAGACGAAAAATTAAATCTAATTAAATTTTCAGAAATTGCAAAAAATTATTTAAGCTCTTTGAACTATGATTGCCTTGAATGTGAAAGTGAAGACGAAGCAAGGTCAAAATCTAGAGAATTGATTTCTAAAAATATTTGGCCTTGTTATTTTTTTGAATCTGATACGACAGGTGAAAAAGGTTTCGAAGAATTCTATACTGATAAGGAGACTTTAGATCTAGATATTTTCCATTCTATTGGGATCATAAAAAATAGTGTTAGTTATAACAATGATTTATTGGATTTCTTTGAAAAAGAAATAACGGCGTTAAAACAAAATAAACAATGGAATAAAAAAGATTTATTGAATATTTTTAAAGAAGTTCTTCCAAATTTCAATCACCTGGAAACTGGAAAAAACTTAGATCAAAAAATGTAATGGTCAGGCTCTTTGATATAATTTTTTCTCTTTTGGCGATTATTTTATTTTTGCCCTTTTTTTTGTTTTTAATCTTAATACTTAGGTTTTCAGGAGAAGGAGAAATCTTCTATTTACAAAAAAGGATAGGGATAAATAAAAAAGAATTTAAACTATTTAAGTTTGCAACCATGAATAAAAATAGCCCTGAACACGGACATGGAAATATAACAGTTAAAAATGATCCAAGAATTTTACCAATTGGAAAATTTTTAAGAGATACAAAAATAAATGAACTTCCACAGTTATTGAATATTTTAAAAGGCGATATGAGTGTCATTGGACCAAGGCCTCTTGTCAGAGAAGGTTTCGATAATTATCCGGTAAATTTAATTGATAAGATGTCTAACATAAAACCTGGCATGTCAGGTTTGGCTTCGATAATTTTAAGAAATGAAGAGGGAATTCTTGCAAAAACAACCTCCCCAAAAGAATTTCATTCAAAAACTTTGGTTCCTTATAAAGCTCATCTTGAAATATGGTATGAAGAAAGAAGTAATTTAAAAAATTATTTTTTGCTAATCTTTTCAACATTAATTGTCATCATTTTTCCTAAGTCGAAAGTTATAGATTTGCTTTTTAAAAATACTCCTGCTCCTCCTGAATGTTTAAAAAGAATCCTGAGCGAATTATGATTAAAAAAAATAATAAATTATCTAAAATAATTATTCCAATTGCAGGATTGGGAACCAGGATGCTTCCTGCTACTAAAGCGATACCTAAAGAAATGCTACCTATAGTCGGCAAACCTATCATTCAATATATTGTTGAAGAAGCAGCTGAAGCTGGGTTTAAGGAAATCATTTTTATTACACATTCAAGTAAATACTCTGTAGAAAATCATTTTGATACAAGTTTTGAATTAGAGGCTACCTTAGAGAAGAGAGTAAAGAGGAGTTTGTTGAATGAGATAAAAGCAATATCAAAATTAAAAGTTAAAATTCATAGTATTCGACAAGGTGAGGCAAGGGGACTTGGACATGCAATCTTATGTGCTAAATCTATTATCCAAGATAATGAACCTTTTGCTATCTCATTACCCGATATGCTTATTCAAAATAGAAAAAAAGAAAATAATTTGTCTCTTATGAAAAAGAATTTTGAAATTGATGGAACCTCTTCTATCTTGCTAGGAAAAGCAAAAAAAGAAGAGATATCTAAATATGGCGTTGTAAAAATTAAAAAAGAAATTAAATCCCTAGCATACGGAAGAATTCAAAAAATAGTTGAAAAGCCAAACCCTTCCAAAGCTCCTTCAAACTTATACGTTGCGGGAAGATATATTTTTAATAACAAACTATTAAATTATTTATCTGACTTAAAACCAGATAAGACTGGAGAAATACAACTTACTGATGCAATAAAATCATTTCTAGTAAAAGAAAATAATAGACTCAATGGCTACATATTAGATGGACCCATACATGACTGCGGCGATAAATTAGGATATCTGAAAGCAAATATTGAATTTGCAAAAGTAGATCCTGTAATTTCAAAGGACTTTTTGAAATATTTAAAGCAGTAATGAAATTGAATTTTTTAAATCGTATCTATTCGTTATTTAGCATTAAAAAAAGTATATATTTAATTGAGTCAAATGAAGATATAGTTTTTTTAAAAGAAATATTAACTTCAGAGGCCTTATTAGGCTTAGATACTGAATTTGATTGGAGAAATACATATTTTCCTATTTTATCTATGCTACAGATTTCAACTAGAAATAAAGTTTTGCTCATAGATTGTATTAAATTAAAGAATCTAAATTTCTTAAAAAAAATCTTAGAGGACAGAAAAAAAATTATAATTTTTCACTCTTCTAGAAGCGATACAACGGTTTTAAGTACCAATTTAAATATAAAAATTATAAATGCTTTTGATATACAAATTGCTGAAAATATTATATCTGGAGGAGACATTAAAAATTATGGTGCAATTGTAAAAAAATATATGTATAAAAATTTAGAGCAATCCCAAACAAAATCCAATTGGTTATTAAGACCATTTTCAAATGAGCAGTTATCATATGCTGCAGAAGATGTAGACTTTTTACTTGATATTTACGACAAACAAGTTAGAAAACTAAATAAACTAAATAAACTAAATATTGTAATTGAGAAATCAAAGTTAGAAGCTTCTAAGGGAAATCAAGAGCTTTATGTATCAAGAATACAAAAATTAAAGAAACCATCTAGATTGGAAAAAGAAATTTTTATGTGGCGAGAAAAATATGCGAGTAAAAAAAATGTTCCTCCCTCACAAATTTTAAATAATAAAGATTTGAAGGTTCTTATAAATAAAGTTCAAAGCAAAAAGATGGATAAAAACTCTTATAAAGGTTTTTTTAAAGATCGTTTGATTGCTGAAGATTTATTAAAATATATAGAGTTATGATAATTTCTTGGATAATATATTATTTTTTATTGATATTAATTTGCTATTCTTTCTCAAAAACAAGCAACAATAAATTTATTAATTTCTTTTTCATTCCATTAATTTTTGGAATGCTAGGTTCCATTTGGTTCGTGAGTCCTGGCAATAATGATATTGCTCCAATAATATCTATTTTGTTTTTGGAATCTTCAATTTTTGAAAACAATGGATATGTTAGGTTGATAAGGCCTATGATAAGTTTTATTGTCCTTTTCGAAATAATCAGCCTAATCTATTATTTAATTTCAAAAAGAAATAGTTTCTGACTTTTTCTTGCAAGTATCTATAAATCCGATTTTATTTTTGCCCTCTAAAAATCCAGCACATTCTCCTGGATTAAATATTAAAGTGTCATCAATAATTTCAGCTCTATATCTGTGAGTGTGCCCGTGAATTATATAATCTGCTTTAGATATCATTGATTTATCAATTAAATTAGGATGATGGAGAATAAATATTTTTTCATTTTCAGTTTCATATAAATATGGTTCGTCGTGCAAAGAACAATTAAATTTCTTTGACTCAATCAGTAACTCATTCTTCTCTAAAAGATCGTTATTTCCAAAAACACCAATTAAAGGCATTTTTAACTTTGAAAATGCAGCTAGAGATTTTGGAAGAGTAATATCTCCTGTATGAATAACTAATGATGGATCTGCTTGATTGAACAAGTCACATATTTTTGAGATATTTTTTAAATTGTTATGAGTATCTCCGGTTACTCCTATTAACAAAAT